>OGRF01000041.1_pt1 | contig 125648 bp, 99 predicted proteins | sample 1553381 | NCBI WGS metagenome assembly OGRF01 (sample SAMEA2580060, study PRJEB22360) | human gut metagenome | biome: human gut; feature: human-associated habitat; material: faeces | place: Denmark | collected 2008/2010
TAGGGAGACGGGCAAGTCCTGACTGAGCGAAGTTTGGGCTTGCCCGATTTTTTTTTGCAGACACAAAAAAGCCGTCTCACTTCATTTTGAGACGGCCTCAGGTTGGCAAACCAGTAAGAGTAGGTACGTACCTCTCCTGTGTCGAGTTTGATATCATAGCTCTCCATGAAAGGCTCTCCCAGGCGGAAAGGAACCGGATATGAAAATATCGGACCGTCGTAGCAGAAGGTGTGGTATTCTCCGTTTTCTCCGTTGGGGTCGCAGCCGGAGGGAAGGGAAGCGATGAATTCGGCATCGAGGTTTTTTCCGATAGCTTTTTTTCCCAATCCGTCGTGCATGGTAGTGACAATGATCGTTTTCAGCCGGGTCTGAAGGAAATCATCCATCACCTCTACCGTATTTTTCCCCCACAAAGGTTCCACCACCTGAATCCCCATCGGCTCCAGTTGCCTTTTCCGGTATTGCATCACGTCGTACAGGAAAATATCCCCGAAGATAAAATGGGTAATCCCCATTGCTTTCAGCTCTTCTACGGCTTCGGTCATGGCCCGGTTATAGTCGTCCATGTCTCCCCGCGGACGGAGACCGATTATTTTCAGTGGAATACCGATGCTCCGGCTCTGTGCCTGCAACAGTTCCATCGGGATACCGTGCATGGTAGAGCGTGTGGTTTCCTGATTGACAGTAGTGAGCAGGAAGAGTATTTCATATTCGTCCGACTGCATGATTTTCCACAAGGCATGTGCAGAGTCTTTTCCTCCGCTCCAGTTGAAGACAGCTTTTTTCTTTTGCATGGCTGATACGGTGATTGATGAATATGTATATAAAAAAACTTGCATGCAGGAATACTGCATGCAAGCAAAGAATAATTGGTTATTTGTTCAGGTCACTGCTCAGCAGGAAGCGTTTTATCGGGATGATTGCATCCAGAATTGTTCCGTTCACAGATGACAGCTTAATGTTCAGGGTAATGCCTCCCTGATCATCCTTTTCTATCGACTGGTATTCAATGATTACATCTTTGAAGTAAAGTGATTTTTCATTGTCATTGTACAACGAGTGTCTGTCTGAACCGTAAGTCAGTGAGGTACCGTTGATAGAGAATGAAAGATCCTTAATACGCTGGGTGAAGGTCTGTTTGATAAGGGCTTCTACATCTCCTCCTTTCTTAAGTGCATTACGGATGTAATCGGAATACTTTCCTCCGGTGATAATCAGTTCATTTTTCAGGTTGGTCAATGCTCTGAATCCGTTTACTGCTACATCAAAACTTGCAAGTTCCTGATGGCTGGGGCTCAGCAGTTTTACCGAATAGTTGATATAGTCTCCGGCCTCCTGTGAGGACTGGTATTCCACCTGGAAATCGTTACGTGCCGTAATGAACTGGCTGAACAGATATCCTCCGCTTCCGGTTTCTTCCGTATAATGCAATACGCCACTCTGGTAATACTTGCCTACCTCTTCCTGATTTACAATGATGAAAGTCTTGTAATATTCATTGTGGTCGAAAGGCAGATACAATTCCGGACTGGTGTAGTTTTTATACTTTACTTTCAAATATAATTTCTTTGCTCCGGATTCATATCTCAGTTCCGTGAGCGAAGTGTGCTGCATATCTTCCTCGGTATATGCATACGGTGTTCCGTCGTTGTCAGAAGAATGAATTGTCAGAAAACCTTTCAACTGTACGGCAAAGTTGTCTGTCTGGTGCTCGCGGTAAAAGGCATCGAAGTTGGCCTCATAGATATTTTTGCCTTGGGCAACCTGTATGCTGGCTCTTTGTGCCATATTGTAGTCAGACGGCTTGTCCGCCGGTTTTTCTTCATCTTTCTCCGGAGCAAAACCAGTGAATTCCAAGGTCTGCTCAAAATCCTTCTTGTGGTTTACGTTTCCGGTTACGACAAGCGTGAAAGTACCGAGCTTCGCATCCTGCTTTTGTACGCGTATCTCATCAATGAATACCTGTTTGTGGTTAATCTGTTTTTCTCCCTTGAACTGTTCCAGGCTGGCAAGTGCCACGGTAACCGTTTCGCTGGTATCGAAAATGAAAATACTTCTGAGTTCTTCCTGAGTGAGGGTATTGTCTTCCTCTCCGCCTCCCTGTTCCGGATCTTTTTTCTTGAATCCTTTGAAAGCCAGTGTCTCCTGAAAAGGAGTGCGGTTGACTGTTCCTGCCACTGTCAGATTGAAACTGCCCTGTAAGGCATCGATGTCTTCAGGAGTCAGCTGGCTGATGACAATGGTCTTTCCCTTTATCTGGTACGGCTTTTCTTTGTCGAATGAGTTGAGTGACTGCAGGTTCTCGTACACATCCTTTTGCGTGTCAAAACGGAACAGGGTGCGCAGTTCTTCCGGAGTGACCGAAGCGATTTCGTCTCCTGCCTTGTTCTTATGACATGCAGTAAACAGGACTGCTAAAAAGCAGAAAAAGGAAATTAATTTTACGATTTTCATACTGAGGTTTTATACTTAATAATTAAAAGATTCTTTTATTGTTTACAATAGTAATTGGGTAATGATAAGAGTTAAATAGGTATGTGATTTTTGAAAAAATAACAAATGAAAATTGCCTTTAGTTTATGAATCTTTCCTTATTTAACTTTTTTTATTGGAACAGCACGTTTTTCCGTTGCTCAGAAAGGAGATGAATGGGGCCGTCACTTGCATTGCAAAGCCGGGGGTGAAGAGAGGACAGGGTTTCAAATTAGTTTGTCTGCCGGATTATACAAGGAGAGGATGAGATAATGGTTAAAAGAAAGAGGCTGTCTCAAAATAGAATTGCAAAAGTAAAAATCTTATAGATTAAAACCTAGAAGTAAAAAAAACTCCTGCTTTAGCCCTTGTTTATTGTAATTATAGGACTAAAAGCAGGAGATTTTTATGTTGTAGCTTATAGATTGTAAGTAACCCTATCTCTATTTTCTATTTTGAGACAGCCTCTTTTTCTATTAAAACAGGGAACAAGTGTCTTGTCTCACATCTTCTTACTCTCTTATTTTTCCTTTGCAGTTTTGAAGAATCATCAGAGAAAAGGTACAGATTCTTTTAGATGGAAAGAATTTTTTAAGTTTCATTGATGATTAGATGGATTTTTCCTACTTTTACAGAAAGATTATGGAATCGGCCTCTGAGTCGGTCAGATGTTAGATTTAGAGACAAATAATCATAATCCAAAGACATAGGAAGGCATAGGCCTGGACACGTATGTCAGTAGCCATAAAATCATTATGGTATAAAAATGGATGCATTGTCTAATGCATATTCCCAGCGAGGCAGGATGAAGCCTCTATGCTATGGATTTATCTCTATAGCCCTCTCCGAAGTTAATTATTTGAATGCAGGGGTGTCCTCCAGATGTGTGCTCATCAGAGGGTCTCAAGTGGAAAATACCTGTGGCTTGTTCTTTGAACCTGTATCATCCAAGTGATTGGACACTTGGCTTGTATCGATGTGCATAGGATAAGACGTGTGAAAAACATGCTGAGATTCTAGTTGTAGTCATCAGAAAATTAGAATATATAATCTCAAAAATACATTTTATGTGGAGAATCATTTTTATTTTATTATGGGCGTCTTTAAGTCTTGCGTCTTGTGACAATAAAAGGACCTGTCCTCTCTGTCAAGGAGAAGGAGAAATCCTTGTAGAAGGAATTATGCGGGAATGCATTGTCTGTAAGGGAGAAAAGAAAGTCGATGAGGATACATACGAGAATTTCTTCAAGGCACTGGAGCGTATGCATTCCGGCGGTAGCATGTCAGAGCCTGCATACGGGAATGGGGCCCAGGACATGGTGGATTGTCCCATGTGTTCGGGTACCGGGATTTTCTCATTTTATGGTGAGTCGCACCCCTGTAACGAATGTCGGCAGACTGGCAAGGTGACTCCACAGCGAGCTGCTCAATTGCGTCAGACTTTGCGGCAGGTGGACCAAATGACGGGTGGAGGCGGATATGATGACACAAGTATTCAGTACGGCAGTTCGTCGGGTAATGGTTCCGGTCGCGGATCTTACGATAGTGGAAGCGGGAATGAGTGCCGCTCTTGTGGTGGAACCGGCGACTGTACGTATTGTAACGGGGTGAAGGTTGTACCGTATGATGGAGAGTACGGTGAAGAAGGAGGATTCATGAAGTGTCCGGTGTGTAAGGGAAGCGGAAAGTGTGGCGTTTGCCATGGATACGGAAAAATCCGATAGTTACTTTAGTTGTATAATCATAAGGGAATGAGATATGGAACAGAATGAAATAAAGTTTACCCTGGTCGATACTAAAAAAGTGTGTGTATCAGGATTTCCCGAGTTGGAAGGAAGGGAAGGCTGCTATTTAGGGGAAGGTATGGCTATGTTCTGGGGAAAAGAATGGCGAAATTATGAGTCGTTTGTAGCCAACATGAACACTTGCAAAATCCGGAAATTGTCAACGGAAGGGGGAACCATGCTGGTGGACGACAGGGAGATTGACCTGGACTTGATAGAGAAGAAATGTCCTCATGGGTATCGCAACGCCAAAGATAAGGTCCTGAAGTATGGGGGAGTGAACCGATACGGTGGCTTTGAAAAGGGGGTATGTGCCATTTCATGGATGTTGTATCCGGAGGGAAGATACTTTGCGGATTCAGACGGATTTGGGGGAGAAGACAATGAGGAGGAATGTGTGTATGCCATAATGGATACCCATCTTGATTTTATCGTACCTTTTCGTCCGGTAGACAATATAGAGAAGCTCCTGGAAGAGGTGAGAGCACACACTTGTGGATCAGAACTGTAGCGCGCTGTTGCATCCTGAACCATACTTCAGGGAGGAGACGGATGCTGCTGTGGGGAGATGGTTCTGATAAAGGGATTGGGAGGAGCTGTTCGGTTATTAGGATGGAAGGGAGATGATCATGTGACAAAAAGAAGGCCTGATTTTGATAGATTTTGTGACATTTATTTATACATTTGTAAAAAATGTTTTATTCTCGTATTTAAAAGCTTGAGGGAGCAGACAGAAGCTGTACTATGGAAAGGAGCTTTTACAAGGTAGGGAGAATGAAAGGGTGTAAATGATGAGAAGCACAATCTATGGCAATCTGGGATATATTCACGAAAAACAAGACCTCGCGTTATGCCTTTGTGGACGTAGAGGTAGGATTGAAAGACCATAAAATTCATGATATAGGAGCCCTTCGGCAGGACGGTGCCACCTTCCATAAGGCATCGAAGGAGGAGTTGCTTGATTTCCTGCGCGACACGGACTACCTCTGCGGACACAACATCATCCATCACGATGCGAAATACCTGTTTTCCGACAGGGCTTGCCGCTGGACACTGGTGGATACGTTGTATGTCTCGCCGCTGCTGTTTCCGGAGCGTCCTTACCACCGGCTGGTGAAGGACGACAAGCTGGTGTGCGACCAGATGAACAATCCGGTGAACGATTGCGAGAAGGCGCGCGACCTGCTCTTGGATGAGATGGCCCGGTGGAGTTCGTTGCCCGAAGAGAAACGGAAGGTGTTTGCCTCGTTGCTGAAGGGCAAGGAAGAGTTCGACGGGTTTCTCAGCCTGGTGAAAGCCGAACGGGTGAGCTGGGGATTGCCCGGGCTGATACGCCGCCTTTATGACGGGAAAATCTGTGCGCATGCCGATGTGGACATGCTGGTCCGGCAGTATCCTTGTGAACTGGCTTATGCGCTGGCATTGATTGACACCACCGACCATCGTTCCGTGACGCCCGGATGGGTGCTTCGCAATTATCCGGAGGTGGAATATGTGATGAAGCTCCTGCGCCATACCCGTTGTGCGGAGGGCTGTGCGTATTGCCGCAGCCAGCTGGATGTGCTGCGTGGCCTGAAACTGTTTTTCGGATATGACCAGTTCCGTACGTACGCGGGCGAACCGTTGCAGGAACGGGCGGCCCGGGCGGCGATAGAAGGGAGGTCCTTGCTGGCCATCTTTCCGACAGGGGGTGGAAAATCACTGACCTTCCAGTTGCCGGCGCTGATGGAGGCGCGGGCGGTGCACGGACTGACGGTGGTGATTTCGCCCTTGCAGTCGCTCATGAAAGACCAGGTGGACAACCTGGCCGACAGGGGGATTACGGATGCGGTGACCATCAACGGACTGCTGGACCCCATCACGAGGGCGCTTTCTATCCAGCGGGTGCAGGAAGGGGATGCTTCGCTGCTGTATATCGCTCCCGAGATGCTGCGTTCAAAGACCATCGAACGGATTCTGATGGTGCGGAATGTGGTGCGGTTTGTCATCGATGAGGCGCATTGTTTCTCTTCCTGGGGACAGGATTTCCGGGTGGATTACCTGTATATCGGCAAGTTCATTCAGGAGTACCAGCAAAAGAAGGGTTGCCGGACGCCGATACCGGTTTCCTGCTTCACGGCGACGGCCAAGCAGAAGGTGGTGCAGGATATCTGTGATTATTTCAAGCGGACGTTGAACCTGGACCTGGAGCTGTTTGCTTCTACGGCTTCGCGCACAAACCTGCGCTATTCGGTGATTCATGCCGAGACGGACGATGATAAGTATGCCAAACTGAGGGAGCTGGTGGCGGAATCCACGTGCCCGACCATTGTGTATGTGTCGCGTACCCGGCGCACCAAGGAGCTGGCTTCGAAGCTGACGCGCGACGGGTACAAGGCATTGCCTTTCAACGGGAAGATGGATTCGGACGAGAAGATTGCCAACCAGGATGCGTTCATGAGCGACCAGGTGCGCATCATCGTGGCGACGTCGGCCTTCGGAATGGGGGTGGATAAGAAGGACGTGGGACTAGTGGTGCATTATGATATTTCCGATTCGCTGGAGAATTATGTGCAGGAGGCAGGTCGGGCGGGACGTGACCCGCATCTCAATGCGCGGTGTTATGTGCTTTACAGTGACAACGACTTGGACAAGCATTTCATTCTGCTGAACCAGACGAAGCTGAGCATCAGCGAAATCCAGCAGGTGTGGAAGGCGGTGAAGGACATGACGAGAAAGCGTATGCGGGTGTGCTGTTCGGCGCTGGAGATTGCCCGGAATGCCGGATGGGATGACTCGGTGTCGGACATCGAAACACGGGTGCGGACGGCTTTGTCGGCACTGGAGCAGAGTGGTTACCTGGAGCGGGGGAACAATGTGCCGCATGTGTATGCCACCGGCATTACGGTGAAGAACATGGACGAGGCCCGGCAGCGCATCACGGCATCGGTCTTGTTTGGGCAGGATGAGATAGAGAAGGCGGTGAGAATCATTACTTCCCTGATTTCGCAGAAGTACATTGCCAAGGCGCAGGATTCGGGAGCGGAATCGCGGATTGATTACCTGGCCGACATTCTGGGGCTGACCAAGAAAGAGGTGGTGTCGGTGGTGGAACGGATGCGGCAGGAGGGTATCCTGGCCGACAGCAAGGATATATCGGCTTATCTGATGGATGCCGGTGATTCGGAACGGAGGGCCCGGATGTTTCTGGAGCGTTTTGCCAGGTTGGAACGGTATATCCTCAGCCACATTCCGGATGAGGCTCTGCGTATCTCGTGCAAGCAGCTGAATGACAATGCGGTGCATGAGGGTATCGACACATCGAAGGAGAAGGACATTCGGACGTTGCTTTATTTCCTGACCATCAAGGGGTATATCCGCAAGAAGGAAGATACGGAACACCACATGGAGCTTAGCCGGCGGGCAGATATGGAATCGATTCTTCGGCGTGTGGAAAAGCGGATTGAGATTAGCCGGTTTGCCGTGGGATGGCTGTACAAGCTGGCAAAGGAGGGGGAAGTGCAGGATGCTGGGACCGAGAAGGCGGCCGTACAGTTCTCGGTGGTGGAGTTGCTGAACCAGTTGAAGGCGGGTTCCCAGTCTCTTTTTCATCCGAGGGAAGAGTTGCAGCTGGAGGATGTGGAAGAGTCGCTTCTGTATCTGTCGAAAATCGGGGCACTCAAGTTGGAAGGGGGCTTCCTGGTGCTTTACAATGCCATGGACATCCGGCGTATCAAGGACAATAAGTCGCGCTACAAGCAGGATGACTACCGGATGCTGAACGAATTCTACAAGCAGAAAATCCAGCAGGTACACATCGTGGGGGAATATGCCAACCTGATGGTGAGGGATTATCAGGCGGCGTTGCAGTATGTGCAAGATTATTTCCAGATGGATTATAAGAAATTTATTGCCAAGTATTTCAAGGGGGAGCGGGTGAACGAGATTCAGCGCAACCTGACGCCGGAGAAATACAAGCAGTTGTTCGGCCAGCTGTCCAAGCGGCAGATGGAGATTATTTCGGACAAGGAGTCGCGCTGCATCGTGGTGGCGGCAGGGCCGGGAAGCGGGAAGACCCGGGTACTGGTGCACAAGCTGGCTTCGCTGTTGCTGCTGGAGGATGTGAAGCACGAGCAGTTGCTGATGCTGACTTTCTCCCGGGCGGCTGCCACGGAATTCAAGCAGCGGCTGATGGAACTGATTGGCAACGCGGCGCACTACGTGGAAATCAAGACTTTCCATGCCTATTGCTTTGACTTGCTGGGACTGATCGGCAACCTGGAGGAAGTGAAGAACGTGGTCGGGAAGGCGGCGGAAATGATTGAGCAGGGAGAGGTGGAGCCCAACCGCATCGGCAAGACGGTGCTGGTGATTGACGAGGCGCAGGACATGGGAGCCGAAGAACATGCGCTGGTGAGGGCGTTGATGCACCACAACGAGGAGATGCGGGTGATAGCGGTGGGCGACGACGACCAGAATATTTATGACTTCCGCGGGTCGGATGCCGGGTACATGTTCCGGTTGATGCAGGAGCAGGGAAGCCGCTTTGTGGAGATGACCGAGAACTACCGGAGCAGCCGGCATGTGGTGGCTTTTGCCAATGAGTTTGTGAAGGGGATTGGCCGGAGGATGAAGACTTCGCCCATTGTTTCCATGCGGAAGGAAGACGGGTGGGTGACAGTGACCCGCCATTCGTCGGCTTGTATGTATCAGCCGTTGGTGGAGGAATTGTGTCGGAACCGGGGGGAAGGGACAACTTGTGTGCTGACCCAGACCAACGAGGAGGCGGTGATTGTGGTGGCGCTGTTGCGGAAACGGGGAGTGCGCAGCAAGCTGATTCAGTCGATGGAGGGGTTGCTGTTCTGGAACCTGGCCGAGATGCGGTATTTTCTGAAATATATCAGTAAGCGGGTCAGCACGCCGCTGATTCCGGATGACTTGTGGGAGGAGGCGAAGCGTGCCACTTTTGAGGCTTACGACGGAAGTTCGAGCCTGGCCTACGTGAAGCGTTGTGTGGAAGTGTTTGAGCAAATCAACCGGACGAAGTATGTGACGGATTTCAAGGAGTTCGTGTTTGAATCGTCGGTGGAGGACTTTTGCGACGTGTCGGGGGCGGATGTGGTGGTGTCGACCATTCACAAGGCCAAGGGCCGGGAGTTTGACGACGTATACATGCTGGTTGCGGATGGCTACCTGAAGAACGACCATTTGCTGCGCCGCTATTATGTGGGCATCACCCGGGCCAAGAACCGGCTGTTCGTGCATACGAACGGGGATTTCTTTGCGGGTTTGAAAGCGGACGAGTATCGGGTGGACCCGCGGGAGTACGCGATGCCGGAAGAAATTGTGTTGCAGCTCTCGCACAAGGATGTGTTCCTGGACTTCTTTAAGTTCAAGGATCTCAAGCGGGTAGTGCTGTCGCTGAAAGGAGGAGACGCATTGGGTTACAAGGACGCTATCTTGTATGACGGGAAGCAGCGATCCGTGGCCCGTTTGTCACAGAGCATGCAGAAGAAACTGGCGGAATGGAAGGAGCGTGGGTATGAGGTGAAGGCGGCTTCGGTGCGGTTTGTGGTGGCCTGGAAACCGAAGGATGCACCGAAAGAGGAGGCGGAGACGGCTGTGCTGCTGCCCGACCTGGTGTTGTGCTTGTGATTTATTTTCGTTACCTTTGCTTCTATAACCCACAAAACCCCAAGAATTATGGACATACAAACAATACTATCCAACCTGAAGATTGACCAGTTGAACGCCATGCAGGAGGCCGCCATCGATGCCTGGAAAGACGGCAGCGACCTGATTCTGCTTTCGCCCACCGGCTCCGGGAAGACGCTGGCTTATCTGTTGCCGCTGGTGAGCTCGCTGAAGCAGGGAGTGGAAGGCGTGCAGGCCGTGGTGCTGGTGCCTTCGCGCGAACTGGCCCTGCAGATTGAGCAGGTGTTCAAGGCCATGGGAACCGGCTTCCCGGTGATGAGCTGCTACGGCGGACGTCCGGCCATGGAGGAACACCGCACCATGAAGGGCATCTCGCCGGCCGTGATTATCGGTACGCCGGGACGTATGAACGACCACCTGAACAAGGAGAATTTCGAGGCCGGCACGGTGCGTACGCTGGTTATCGACGAGTTTGACAAGTGCCTGGAGTTCGGCTTCCAGGACGAGATGGCCGAGGTCATCGGCAAGTTGCCGTCGTTGCGCCGCCGCTTCCTGTTGTCAGCCACCGATGCGGAGGAGATTCCGCGCTTCACGGGGATGAACCGCACGCAGAAGCTGGACTTCCTGAATCCGGAGGAGACGGTATCGCAGCGCTTGAGGCTCTACCGGGTGACCTCGCCGGAGAAGGACAAGCTGGAGACGCTCTACAAGCTGCTGTGTACGCTGGGCAACGAATCGACGCTGGTGTTCTGCAACCATCGGGAGAGTGTGGACCGGGTAGGGAAGTACCTGCACTCCATGAAGGTGTATTGCGAGACGTTCCACGGCGGCATGGAGCAGGACGACCGCGAACGGGCGTTGTATAAGTTCCGCAACGGGAGCTGCCATATCTTCGTGTCGACCGACCTGGCGGCCCGGGGACTGGATATTCCGGACATCCGCAATGTGGTGCATTATCACTTGCCGGTGGCCGAGGACGGGTTCATCCATCGCAACGGACGTACGGCGCGCTGGGAGGCGGACGGAAATGCTTTCCTGATTCTGCATGCCGAAGAACGTATCCCCGACTATGTGCCGCAGCCGCTCGAGGAGTTCGCCTTGCCGGAAAAGACACCGCAGCCTGCCTTGCCGGAATTTGTCACCTTGTATATAGGGAAAGGCAAGAAAGACAAGATCAACAAGATTGACATCGTGGGTTTCCTCTCCAAAAAAGGCGGACTGGGCCGGGAGGACGTGGGCTGTGTAGACGTGAAAGATCACTATGCGTTTGCGGCTATTTCGCGGAAAAAGGCTAAACAAACGTTAAAACTCATACAAAATGAAAAGATTAAGGGGATAAAAACTTTGATAGAACTGGCAAAATAATAACTTTGTGTCACATCAGCCCTCCGGCGGTGAGGGCTGCTTCGCATTTTGCTATGTCGCGCGAGTGTCCTCCCTGCCATGGCTTTCTTTTCTTGTGTCAATATGTTAGTAAAATGACTTTTCTCTGCATAATTTGAAAGATAAAATTCGGTAAGTGTGTAAATTTATCACGAATTCTTTTGGAAGTCTCAAAATAATCACTAAATTCGCAAGTGTTAGCTAAAATGATTGTTTAACCAAAACAAACTTCCAATGAAGAAACATAATTTTAATGCGGGACCGTCTATTTTGCCTCGCGAAGTGATAGAAAAGACAGCTCAGGCTATTCTTGATTTTAATGGTTCAGGACTTTCGTTGATGGAAATCAGTCACCGCGCGAAAGACTTCCAGCCGGTGGTGGATGAAGCGGTTGCGCTGTTCAAGGAACTGCTGCATATTCCGGAAGGATACTCGGTACTGTTCCTGGGTGGAGGTGCAAGCTTGGAGTTCTGTATGGTTCCCTATAATTTTCTGGAAAAGAAAGCGGCTTACCTGAACACGGGTACATGGGCTAAGAAGGCCATGAAGGAAGCCAAAGCTTTCGGCGAGACGATTGAGGTGGCTTCTTCCGAAAAGGATGGCTACACGTATATCCCGAAGAATTACGAAGTGCCGGCCGATGCGGATTATTTCCATATCACGACGAACAATACAATCTATGGTACGGAACTGCATGCCGACCTGGATGTGAACGTGCCGATGGTGGCTGATATGTCGTCGGATATCTTCTCCCGTCCGGTGGATGTGTCCAAGTATATCTGTATCTACGGAGGTGCGCAGAAGAACCTGGCGCCTGCGGGTGTGACTTTCGTCATCGTGAAGAACGAGGCACTGGGCAAGGTGTCCCGTCATATCCCGACCATGCTGAATTATCAGACGCATGTGGACAAGGGTTCTATGTTCAACACGCCGCCGGTAGTGCCTATTTATGCGGCTCTTCAGACATTGCGCTGGCTGAAGGAACAGGGCGGTGTGGAAGAAATGCAGCGCCGTGCCAAACAGCGTGCCGACATGCTGTATGCGGAAATCGACCGCAACAAGCTGTTCCGGGGTACGGTGACGGTGAAGGAAGACCGTTCGTACATGAACATCTGCTTCGTCATGGCGGATGAATACAAGGAACTGGAGGCCGACTTCCTGAAGTTCGCTACCGAAAAAGGTATGGTGGGCATCAAGGGTCACCGTTCGGTAGGTGGTTTCCGTGCTTCTTGCTACAATGCCATGCCGGTAGAAAGTGTGCAGGCGCTTATCGACTGCATGCAGGAATTTGAGAAAATGCATTAATTGTTGTTATATCTGAGAATAAGGGCGTGGGAGATACAAAAACACGTCCTTGTTTTCTTTAAAATCGAATATTATGAAAGTATTGGTTGCGACAGAGAAACCGTTTGCCAAAGTGGCAGTAGACGGTATCCGGAAAGAGATAGAAGGTGCAGGCTATGAACTGGCTTTGCTGGAGAAATATACCGACAAACAGCAGTTGCTCGATGCGGTGAAGGATGCGAATGCGGTGATTATCCGCAGTGACATCATCGATAAGGAGGTGCTGGATGCGGCGAAGGAACTGAAAATCGTGGTGCGTGCCGGTGCGGGATACGACAATGTGGACCTGGAGGCGGCTACGGCGCACGGGGTTTGCGTGATGAATACGCCGGGGCAGAACTCGAATGCGGTGGCCGAACTGGCTTTCGGCATGATGGTGATGGCGGTGCGTAACTTCTACGACGGCAAGTCGGGCACGGAACTGAAGGGCAAGAAGCTGGGTATTCATGCGTATGGCAACGTGGGACGCAATGTGGCGCGTATCGCCAAGGGATTCGGCATGGACATCTATGCGTACGATGCGTATTGCCCGAAGGAAGCGATGGAGGCCGACGGCGTGAAACCGGTGGATTCAGCCGAAGAACTGTATGCCACTTGCAACGTGGTGTCTCTGCACATTCCGGCCACTGCCGAAACCAAGAACTCGATTAATTATGCGCTGGTGAACCGGATGCCGAAAAACGGTCTGTTGGTGAATACGGCCCGCAAGGAGGTCATCAACGAGGCAGAACTGATCAAGCTGATGGAAGACCGTCCGGACCTGAAGTATGTGACAGACATCATGCCGGTGGCCAATGAAGAATTTGCGGCCAAATTCCCGGGACGTTATTTCTCTACGCCGAAGAAGATGGGTGCACAGACGGCTGAGGCGAATATCAATGCCGGCATCGCAGCGGCCCGTCAGATTGTGGGCTTCCTGAAAGATGGTTGTGAGAAATTCCGTGTAAATAAAAAATAACTCCTGTTTTACGCATAAATGAAACTGACGAGTGACGAACGGCATTTGCTGATTCCGTTGGGAATGAGCAGTTCCTTGCTGCTGGTGAATACGTTGTGCAGGTCGTTTCTGGATGACTTCTGGCAAGGTTCTCTGTGCGGTATGGCACTGGTATGTTTACTTTATGCGTTACGGACGTTGGTATTGTTTTTCAAACGAAATTTCAAGCATTATGGCAACAGTTAAACCATTTAAAGGGCTTCGTCCGCCGAAGGAGCTGGTGGAGCAGGTGGCTTCCCGTCCTTACGACGTGTTGAACTCGGCAGAAGCGCGCGCCGAAGCGAAAGGCAACGAGAAATCATTGTATCACATCATCAAGCCGGAGATTGACTTCCCGGAAGGTACCGACGAGCACGACCCGCGGGTGTACGACAAGGCGGTGGAGAACTTCCGTATGTTCCAGGAAAAGGGCTGGCTGGTGCAGGACGACAAACCGTGTTATTATATTTATGCCCAGACCATGAACGGCAAAACGCAGTATGGTTTGGTGGTGGGGGCTTACGTGCCCGACTACATGAACGGAGTAATCAAGAAGCATGAGCTGACGCGACGCGACAAGGAAGAAGACCGCATGAAACATGTACGGGTGAACAATGCGAACATCGAACCGGTGTTCTTCGCTTACCCGGAAAGCAAGGTGCTCGATGCGGTGGTGGCGAAATATACGGCGCAGAAGCCGGTGTATGATTTCGTGGCACCCGACGACGGCTTCGGCCATCAGTTCTGGGTGATTGACGACGACAAGGACATCGCCACAATCACGGAGGCGTTCAAGGAGATGCCTTCGCTCTACATCGCCGACGGACATCACCGGAGTGCGGCAGCGGCACTGGTGGGGGCTGAAAAGGCGGCCCAGAATCCGAATCATCGGGGCGACGAGGAATACAATTACTTCATGGCAGTGTGTTTCCCGGCCGAGCAGCTCACCATCATCGACTACAACCGGGTGGTGAAGGACTTGAACGGACTGACGCCGCAGGAGTTCCTGGAGGCGCTGAAGAAGAACTTCGTGGTGGAGGAAAAGGGAACGGACATCTACAAGCCGGCGGCCCTGCACAACTTCTCGCTGTATCTGGATGGCAAGTGGTACAGCCTGACGGCCAAACCGGGCACGTACGACGACCACGACCCGATTGGGGTGCTCGACGTGACGATTTCCTCGAACCTGATTCTGGATGAGATTCTTGGCATCAAGGACTTGCGCTCGGACAAACGTATCGACTTCGTGGGCGGTATCCGCGGACTGGGTGAACTGAAGAAACGGGTGGACAGCGGCGAGATGAAGATGGCGCTGGCTCTCTATCCGGTGTCCATGAAGCAGCTGATGGACATTGCCGATACAGGCAACATCATGCCGCCGAAAACCACTTGGTTCGAACCGAAACTGCGTTCGGGATTGGTGATTCACAAATTGGAGTGAGATGCATAAGCTGGAGTGATAGATGCTCCTATAGAAAGAAATCAAGGGCTGTGGCCTCGTGAAAGAGGAACAGCCCTGATGATATACGTTATCATTTTTATAAATCCTCTTGTTTTAGTCGTGTATTTCTTGGGGACGGCTGGAAACAAGAGGATTTTTTGTTGCCTTACTTCGGCAAGGTCACGGGGAACAGGTCGTTCGGACGGTGTTCGCGCAGGATGACCTGCTTCATCTGGTCCACGAGCTCCGGATGCTGGGCAGCCACGTCGTGGTCTTCGTGGAGGTCGTCGGCCAGGTTATAGAGATGAGGCACGCCCTTCTTGACCACCATCTTCCAGTCGCCCATGCGGAGACCAATCTGGTCGGTTTCGTGGAACTCCCAGTAGAGGAAGTCGTGCGACTTCTGGATGGCGTCATTCCCCAGCAGGGTGGGGGCGAAGGAGATGCCGTCGAAGCAGTCGCCTTCCAGTTTCTTGTTCAGGTATTTCTTCGGGAAACGCTTGTCGCCCACCAGTTCGCAGAACGTCGGCATAATGTCGTAGAAGGCCAGCTGATGGTCGTTCACGATACCGGCTTTCACCTTGCCCGGCCAACGGACGATGAACGGGATGCGGATTCCGCCTTCGTAGCACTGGCGCTTCAGGCCGCGCAGCTTGCCGTCGCGTCCGAAGAATGTCGGGTCGGCCCCGCCTTCTTCGTGAGGACCGTTGTCACTGCTGAAAATCACAATCGTATTCTCGTCGAGACCTTTTTCCTTCAGCTTGGCCAGGATTTCGCCCACGTAGGTATCCAGTCGGTTAATCATGCCGGCAAACTGGGCGTGAGTATGGTCGCTGGCATTGTAGCGGGAGCCGGCCTGTCCGCCCCAGGTCTTGTCTTCAAAGAATTTCTGCTTGTATTTCTTCAGGAGGGAGTCGTTGGGCTGGGCCAGTTCGGCGTGCGGAAGGGTATAGGTGAAGAAACCGTAGAAAGGCTGGGAAGCGTCCTGCTTGTCGAGCCATTCCAAGGCCTTGCGGTGAATGAGGTCGGCCGAGTATTGCGTACGCTTGAAGTAGTCATCGCCACTCATCGGATAGCGGATGTTGTCTTCTAGGATGATGCGGGTCACGGCCGTGTCGCCTGCAGCCCGGCTGTAACTGTTCAGGAAGTTCGGGTAGTAGAGGTGAGCCTGAAACTGGCACATGTAGCCGAAGTATTCGTCCACGCCGCGCTTGTCGGGAGTGGAGGTCGAGCCTTCGTAGCCGCCTGCCCATTTGCCGAACATGCCGGTGGTATAGCCGTTCTTCTTCATGATTTCCGGCAGGATGATGTGCTGCGGGTCGTAGGGTTCCTGTCCCGTCACGGCATATTCCTTGTTCTGTCCGTACCACACCTCGCCGCTCCAGTATTCCTTGTTGCCTCTCACGTGGCCGTGTCCGCTGTGCTGGCCGGTCATCAGGCTGGCGCGCGACGGCGCACTCACGGGACTTCCGGCGTAGGCCTGGGTGAAGCGCATGCCTTCGCGGGCCATCTGGTCGATGCAGGGAGTCTGGATGAAAGGTTGTCCGTAGCAGCCTAAATCGCCGTAGCCCATGTCGTCGCAAAGAATAAAGATAATGTTGGGTTTCTCGGAAGCGGGAGTGGCGGCTTGTGCATGAGGAGCAGCCAGGGCCGCCAGCCCCATGCAGTAAGTCAGTTTCTGTAATTTTTTCATGCCATTAGTTTCTTAAAGGGGTTAATGTTGTGGACAAAGATAGTGCTTTCGGGGCAAAGATGAGCGAAAAATCACTAAATTTGCGTCCTGAAAAAAGACAAAAGCCATGCAAGACGATACCTATAAGACCATTGGAGCGCGTGCCGAGGCCATTTATACCGAGAAGCGCAGCAAGTTTATCGCCATCGCGTTGCCGGTGCGCACCCTGACCGAAGTCAAGTCGCTCCTGGAGGAGTACCAGAAGAAATACTACGACGCGCGCCACGTGTGCTATGCCTACATGCTGGGGCCGGAACGGAAGGATTTCCGGGCGAACGACAACGGGGAGCCTTCGGGGACGGCGGGCAAGCCGATTCTGGGACAAATCAACTCGCACGAGCTGACCGACGTGCTGGTCATCGTGGTGCGCTATTTTGGGGGTATCAAGTTGGGCACGAGCGGACTGATTGTGGCGTACCGTACGGCGGCGGCCCTGGCGCTGGAGGAGGCTCCGGTGCTTGAGAAGACCGTCGACGAGGAGGTGGCCGTGGCGTTCGAATATCCTTTCATGAACGACATCATGCGCATCGTCAAGGAGGAATCGCCCGAGATTCTGGAACAGTCGTACGACATGGACTGCCTGATGCGGCTGCGCATCCGCAAGTCGATGATGGGCAAGCTCCGTGCACGGTTGGAGAAGGTGGAGACGGCCCGTTTCGTGGATGAATAACAACCTGATGAGTCTGCACATCCGCCAATCGATGAGGAGGTAAGCTCCGTGCGCGGTGGAAGAAGGTAGAGACGGCCCGTTTCGTGGACGAGTGACAGCCTGCTGCGTCTGCGCATCCGCCAATCGATGAGGAGGAAGCTCCGTGCGCGGTGGAAGAAGGTAGAGACGGCCCGTTTCGTGGACGAGTGACAGCCTGCTGCGTCTGCGCATCCGCCAGTCGATGAGGAGCCAGCTCCGCGTGCGGCGGGAGGAAATGGAAACCGTCCGTTTCGTGAACGGATAACGGGTGGATGGAATTGAAACCGGAATTTTTTTCTTCGGTAAAAGTGCTGATTTTTTGCTATTTCCTGCTGTTTTTTTTAATAAATTTTATTACCTTTGTTCAAACCTTTTAATCTTTCCTTATGAAACATCTGGCTGGCCTTATTTTCTTTGTTTGTCTTCTTTTCGGATGCAGGGAGGAAGCAGACCGTGGCTTGGTACAGCCTGTGGAACAGTCGGTGGTGTCGGAAGAGGCAGCACCGGACAGTGTGGAAGCGGTGCTCCCGTTTGAGCGCAAACCGTTGACGGGTGCCGACATCATTTTAGTCAAAGAACTGCTTTTCGACAAATATACCTTGAAGGATGAATATCCGTATCAGGACACGGTGCGCTCGTTCAAGTGGGACGTGATTCGCAAGTGTCTGGCCTTCATCGAGAACCTGCAATACGAGGCCGCCCGCTGGGCCGTTTTCCAGAACTACAAGAACCGGAACCAGGAAGCGCCGCTGGTGAAGAGCTATGTGCGTAACGTGTACCGCCGCATTGCCGATACGCTGGGCGTGGAGCGCTACCAGTCGGTGCCGCTTTACCTGCCGACCGATACGCTGGTGCCGGAACGCTACGGACGCGACGGGGCCTTGGTTTCCATGCGGGGCGAGAACGGAGGATTCTACCGGGTGTCGCCGGTGAGCATCGAGGGAGAATGGCTGGTGCCTCGCCGCTATGTCAAGTTGCTGGCCGACAGCACGGCGTTTCATCATGTGGTGGTGGTAGACCGGGGCGACCAGAACATCGCCACGCTGGAACGGCTGGAAGAAGGTACCTGGGCCATCCGCAGCATGAATCCGGCCACTACGGGAATGCACCGTCCGCCGTATGCGCAGGAAACCCCTCTCGGCATGTTCGTGTTGCAGGAGAAGAAGTCGCGCATGGTCTTTCTGAAAGACGGTTCCTCGGCCACCGGAGGCTATGCACCCTATGCAAGCCGTTTCACCAACGGGGCCTATATCCACGGCGTACCGGTCAATGTGCCGCGGACGGCCATGATTGAGTACAGCTGGTCGCTGGGCACCACACCCCGTTCGCACATGTGTGTGCGGAATGCCACCTCGCATGCCAAGTTCGTTTACGACTGGGCTCCGACGGAACGGGCACTGGTCATCGTAATTGAGTGATTTCTATAAAATTAACTCTCTTTCGGAATCGGAATGCCCGAAAAATCCGTACCTTTGCCGCCGAATATTCTTAGGTGGTCTATAATCATGCGAAATTCGATATTGAAACTTATTTTCTCTGCACTTTTTCTGTCTTTCCCCTGCGCGTATTTCACGGCGGAAGGGGAGTGTGTTTCTCCTGAAAATCCGGCAGCTGCGGTGAAGGCAACCGACGAGGTGACGTCACTCTACCACGCCATGCAGCTGGAGGGAGTAGTCAACTGGAAGGCGTTCAAGCTGGCAGTGACGGGCTACAACCGCATCAAGGGACGGAAACGCGAGGTGCTGACGCTGATTGATTTCTCGAAACCTTCCACGGAAAAACGGCTCTACGTGTTCGATATGAAGCATCGTCGGATGCTCTATTCGTCGGTCGTTTCGCATGGGAAGAACAGCGGAGGGAATTACGCCACTTCATTCTCCAATGAATACGGTTCCTATAAAAGTTCGCTGGGTTTCTACCTGACGGCCTCTACCTATCAGGGGAAGAACGGCTATTCGCTGGTGCTCGACGGACTGGAGAAAGGCATCAACGACCGGGCTCGTGAGCGGGCCATCGTGGTGCATGGAGCAGCCTATGCCGACCCGTCTGTCGCCAAGCGCGGCGGACGCCTGGGACGCAGTTTCGGCTGTCCGGCCCTTCCTACCTCCGTGGCACGTCCCATTATTGATACGATAAAAGGGGGCAGCGTCATGTATATCTATGCCGAAACCCCCTCTTACCTGGCCCAGAGTTCGATTCTGAGCGATTCGGATGTCAATGTTATCGTAAATCAATGATTTCCGCTTTCGGATACTTCTGTTTGTTGAAGCGGAACGTCGCATCGGGCAGGTTCACTCCCGTGCGGTAGGAAGAAATCTGAAACTCCTGTTTCTCGCCGTTCTGCAGCTGGATGGCAATGTAGACGGGCGAACCGTTTTCCTTTACATTCAGCGTGATGCTTTTCACATCCTGTGAAGCCTTGGGCGTGAGGATGATTTCCTGTCCCCGTTTGCCTTGGCGGGTCTTTTCACCCACATAGCGGTAGTTGAAGCTTTTCTTGTAGGTCGTCACCAGGGCATACGGATTGACGCTCTGCAATTCCTCCGGGGTAGGGGTGGACACGTTCACCTCTTCGTTCTGCTCCACGTAGCTCCATTGCGTCTTGCCGTCGAACCACGTCTGGATACCCCCGCTCTCCAGGTAAAACTTGTTGCCTTTCAGCAGCAGGGTGCCGCTTTGCGTACCTCCGAAGCTCAGGCTGATACCGCCCGCCTTCTGGTAATTCTCTGCCATCTTGTTCAAGATGCTTTCCGCTTTTGCGTCCTGCTGTGCTGCGGCCCGGCACAGGGCGATACCCATCAGCAGGATGACCAGAAAAATCTTTTTCATATCCAATCAGTTTACTAAGTTGTACGGATAAAGGCAGCCCGTCAGTCTTTCAGGCTGCTCATTCTCATTTGTAAGTCGTTTTCGTCCATGCAGAGCACGTCGCGTGCCTTGCTGCCGTTGGCCGGTCCCACGATGCCCGCTTTCTCCAGCTGGTCCATGATGCGTCCGGCGCGGTTGTAACCGATGGAGAACTTACGCTGAATCAGCGAGGTGGAACCCTGCTGGTGGTAGATGACCAGGCGGGCTGCTTCTTCGAAGAGCGGGTCGAGACGGTTCATGTCCACATCGGCCGCACTGCCACTCGCTTCGGCATTCTCGTCCACGTATTCCGGCAGCATGAAGGCCGTCGGATACCCCTGCTGCTTGCCGATGAAGGCCGCGATGCGTTCCACTTCCGGCGTGTCGACAAAGGCACACTGCACACGCACCGGATCGTTGCCTTGCAGGTAGAGCATATCTCCCTTACCAATCAGCTGCTGGGCACCCGGACGGTCGAGGATGGTACGTGAGTCCATCATGGAAGCCACACGGAAGGCCACACGTGCCGGGAAGTTCGCCTTGATGGTACCCGTGATGATATTCGTGGTCGGACGCTGGGTGGCGATGATGGCATGGATACCCACCGCACGGGCCAGCTGGGCGATACGGCAGATAGGCAGTTCCACTTCCTTGCCGGCGGTCATAATCAGGTCACCGAACTCATCGATGATGATGACGATGTACGGCAGGAAACGATGTCCGTTTTCCGGATTCAACTGTCGGTTGATGAATTTCGCGTTGTATTCCTTGATGTTACGGCAACCCGCACTCTGCAGGAGCTTGTAACGGTTGTCCATTTCCACACACAGCGAGTTCAGCGTCTGCACCACCTTCGTCACGTCGGTGATGATGGCGTCGCCGCCGTCGGGCAGCTTGGCCAGGAAGTGACGCTCAATCGGCGCATAGATGGCAAATTCCACTTTCTTCGGGTCGATGATGACGAACTTCAGTTCGCTCGGGTGCTTCTTGTAGAGCAGGGAAGTCACGATGGCATTCAGACCGACCGACTTACCTTGACCCGTGGCACCGGCCACCAGCATGTGGGGCGCTTTGGCCAAATCCACCATGAACACCTCGTTGGTGATGGTCTTACCCAGGGCCACCGGCAGGTCGTAGGTGGTTTCCTGGAACTTCTTGCTGGCCAGGATGGAACTCATCGGCACGATGTGCGGGTTGGCGTTCGGCACCTCGATACCGATGGTACCCTTGCCCGGAATCGGGGCGATGATACGGATACCCAGTGCCGAAAGGCTCAGGGCGATGTCGTCTTCCAGGTTGCGGATTTTCGAGATGCGCACCCCTTCGGCCGGCGTGATTTCATATAAGGTGATGGTCGGACCCACACTCGCCTTGATGGAACTGATTTCGATGCCGAAGCTGCGCAGCACCTTGATGATGCGGTTCTTGTTGGCATTCTGTTCCTCCATGTCGATGTCCGGCTCCTCGTTCTGGTACGTGTTCAGCAAGTCGAGGGTAGGGAAGTGGTAGAACTCCAGGTCCAGCCGCGGGTTGTACGGTTGGGTGAGGTCGCCCTTGTAGGCCTGGTCTTCTTCCTTGGTGTCGTTGCTCACCTCAAACGCCGGTTCCTCTTCAGGCTGTGCTTCCTTCCGGACCGGCTCCACCTCAAAAGGGTGGTCTTCGTCTTTTTCTTCCGGTTCAATGGGCAGGTCGATGGTCTTCGGCTGTTCGTCGGCCTCCTTCGGCATTTCCGGCTGAGCTTCCGGCTGGCTTTCCGGAGCCTTCACCGCATCCTCCGCTTTCTTGTCCGCTTCTGGTGCCTTGTCCTTCCGTTTGCGGTGCGTCCAGCTCTTCCAGAAACTTTCTTTCTTTTCTTCCTTCTCTTCTTCCGGCTCGGTCACTGGGACACTGACGACTTCCTCTTTCACGGGCTCCTGGCGAACCTTCGTTTCCACCTGCGGAGTGTCGGCAGCCGCGCCGTCCTCACGCTTCATCGTGGGATGCAGGGCCTTTCTCACCACTCCCATGGTCCGGCTGGTCAGTGCCACGGCGAAGCATACGGCCACCACCAGCAGCAACAGTATCAGTCCCGGTGCTCCGATTTGCGAACAAATCCAGCGGCTGATGTTGTATCCGTGCAGTCCCCCCGGATAAATAAAGGAGTCTTCAAACATACCTTCAAAGGCGAATCCCAGCGTGACGGAAAGCCAGATCATCACCGTGGCACACCCCACGAACCAGTAACGGAGGCGGAACTGGTAGGCTTTCATCAGCTTCATGCCGGCCACCACCAGGAAAACGATGATGCAGTAAGCCGGTATGCCGAAGCAGTCGTTGATAAGGAACTGTGCCAGCTGGGCTCCCCGCGCTCCTGCGTAGTTCTGAATCCGGTTGCCGGTCTCCAGCAGTTCCGACGGGTTGGGATGCGTCAGGATGCTCTGGTCGTTTCCTCCGGTGAAAAAGAAGGAACTGAAGGCCAGCAGCATGTACACTCCGAAGATGACACACAGCAGTCCGATAACGAATGAAGTAGTCTCACTTTTCAACAGGGTCCATGTTTTTCCGGCCATGGATGCCGCCTTTGCGCTCTTGCTTGTATCTGTTTTTTTTGTTTGCATGACGATTGAAATTAGCTAAACATTCATGCAAATGTACGAATAAAACTAGAACTGAGAAATTTTTTTTATACCTTTGCGCTTCAATTAGCGTGATTATGGAAGAAAACAATTCACAAGTGATATTCGATAAAAATGCGGTCGAGTTTGTGACCGTGGCCGCCGAATTTTGCGGTTTTATGGAACGGGTTTCCGACATGAAGCGCCGTGATTTTGTCGACAAATCCCTGAAACTCTTACCTCTTTTATACCTGAAGGCTTCGCTGCTTCCCGCCTGTGAGCGGATGGAAGAATCCGACCCCGAGACCTTTGTCACCGAGACCGACTATGAGGTGGTGCGGAGTTCGGTCGCCTCTCTTCTGGGCGAATACGACGATTTCCTCGAAGTCTTCCTCGACGACATGGCCTACAGCGATACGCCCATCCATCAGAATATTTCCGAATGCCTGGCCGACATTTACCAGCCCCTCAAGGATTTCATCTGCGTGTTCCAGCTCGGACTGGAGCAGACCATGAACGATTCGCTGGCCATCTGCCGCGAACTGTTCGCCGAGTTCTGGGGACAGCGCCTGGTGAACGTGATGCGGGCTCTCCACGACGTGAAATACCGTCAGCTGGCACACGGCGAGGAAACGGAAGAAGAATCATCTCCCCTTTATGAAGACAACTGCACCGAAGAAGAATTATACGAAGGCCTGGACATGGGCGACGACGATGAATAACCCTCAAATGCGAATCGAATGGTAGAAATACAGAGCAAGATAGACAAGAAAATGGTTGCCGAACTGCCCAAAGTTTCTTTTCCCGGCCGCATTTTTATAATTTATACCGAGGCGGATGCCCGCAAGGCCATCGACTACCTCAACACGCATGTACTGGTGGGCATCGATACCGAAACCCGTCCGTCGTTCCGGAAGGGGACCGTCAACAAGGTGGCCCTGCTGCAGGTCTCCACTTACGACACCTGCTTCCTCTTTCGCCTGAACCACCTGGGCCTGCCCGACTTCCTCGAAGACTTTCTGCAGAACGACGTGCTGAAAATCGGCCTCTCGCTGAAGGACGATTTCGCCATGCTGCGCCGTCGCAACCGCAAGGACCCGCGCACCGGCAACTGGGTGGAACTGCAGGACTATGTCACGGCTTTCGGACTCGAGGAAAAGAGCTTGCAGAAGATTTACGCCCTCCTTTTCCACGAAAAGATTTCCAAGAGCCAGCGCCTGTCCAACTGGGAGGCCGACACCCTGACCGAGGCACAGCAGCTCTATGCCGCCACCGACGCCTGGGCCTGCGTCCGCATCTATGAATACCTGGAGGAACTTCGGCGTTCCGGCAAATACCGCGTGATACGTCCCGAAGCCCCCGAAAACATTCTCGACGATTAACAACTTAAACCATACAAATGAGCTACAAGAAAGTATTTCTCAAACCCGGGAAGGAAGAATCGCTCAAGCGTTTTCACCCCTGGGTCTTTTCCGGTGCCATTGCCCGCGTGGAAGGAGAGCCGGAAGAAGGTGAGGTGGTCGATGTCTATACCTCGAAGAAAGAGTTCATTGCCTGCGGACATTTCCAGATAGGCAGCATCGCCGTGCGTGTGCTGTCGTTCCGCCAGGAACCCATCGACCATGACTACTGGGTGCGCCGTCTGCAGGTGGCCAAGGACCTCCGCTGTGCCCTGGGCCTGATTGGCAATCCCCGCAACAACACGTACCGTCTGGTGCATGGGGAAGGCGATAACCTCCCCGGACTCATCATCGACGTGTACGACCATACCGCCGTCATGCAGGCACACTCTGCCGGCATGCACCTCGACCGCATGGCTGTGGCCGATGCCCTCGAAGAGGTGATGGGCGATGTCATCCAGCACATTTATTACAAGTCGGAAACCACCCTGCCTTTCAAGGCCGATTTGCTGGCTACCGAAAACGGCTTCCTCAAGGGAGGCAGCCCGGAGAACGTGGCCATGGAAAACGGACTGAAGTTCCATGTCGACTGGCTCAAGGGGCAGAAAACCGGCTTCTTCGTCGACCAGCGTGAGAACCGTGCCCTGCTCGAACGCTATGCCAAGGGCCGCAACGTGCTCAACATGTTCTGCTACACCGGCGGCTTCTCGTTCTATGCCATGCGCGGCGGAGCCAATCTGGTGCACTCCGTGGACAGCTCTGCCAAGGCCATCGACCTGACCAACGAGAACGTGGCCCTCAACTTCCCCGGCGACACCCGTCACCAGGCCTTTGCCGAAGATGCCTTCAAGTTCCTCGACCGCATGGGCGACCAGTACGACCTGATTATCCTCGACCCGCCGGCCTTTGCCAAGCACCGCGACGCACTCCGCAATGCCTTGCGCGGCTACACCAAGCTCAACGCCAAGGCCTTCGAGAAAATCCGTCCGGGCGGCATTCTCTTCACTTTCTCCTGCTCACAGGTAGTCAGCAAGCAGGACTTCCGCAATGCCGTGTTCACCGCCGCCGCCCAGAGCGGACGCAGCGTGCGTATCCTTCACCAGCTCACGCAGCCCGGCGACCATCCGGTCAACATCTACCATCCCGAAGGCGAATACCTCAAGGGACTGGTGCTCTACGTGGAATAACCCTCGTCTGGAACCGACATAAAAAAAGCTGTTTCCCGTGCGGACCCTCCGCCAGTGAAACAGCTTTTTCTGTATCCGGACCCCTGTCAGCCGAACAGCTTGCCCAGCAGTCCCTGTTTTTTCTTTTTCTTCTCCATGCGTCTTTCTTCCACTTCGCCCAGCTTCTCGTTCAAGGCTTCCTCCACCAGGTCGGCCAGCTTGATGCGGTTGTGGATAATCCGGTAGATACTTCCCCAGTCGAAAAGTCCGCCCAGGTTACGGTCGTCGATGAACACATCCGCCTTCAGCTTCCGCGAAAAGTGCTCGTGTCCCGACTTCTCCTCCGGATAATTCGTATTTACGGCATAAAACTCCAGTCCCCGCTGGCGGCAGAACTCCACCGCCTCTTCCAGTAGTTTGTCTTCTCTCACCGACCACAGAATCAGGCGGTGTCCCTCCCTTTGCAGCATCTTCAGTGTCTCGATGGCAAATGGAATTTCCTTGCCGATTTCCGGGTAGCGGTGTTCCACAATCGTCCCGTCAAAGTCCACAGCTATGATCATATTTGTTTCAGTTTAAGAAATGTACCTAAATATTCCGCTGCAAAAGTAGAAAAAGAAATGCAGAAATCCGTTGTGGATTCCTGCATTTTTCTTTCTCATATTCTGTTATGATACTTCTTCTGTTACTTTACCATCCGGATAATGGCCGCACGGCTCAGTCGCGGATTTTCGTGGAACATCGTGTCCACGCCGCCCTTGTGCTCCAGAATCAGCTGGTCCTTGTTCACTCCGTATTTGTCCACCAGCGTGTTGTACACGGCTTCCGCTCTCAGCTGGCTCAGGCGCTCGTTGAAGGCCTGGCTGCCCGTCTGCTTGTCGGCATAGCCCGTAATCACGAAGCGGTTTTCCGGATATTTCTTGATCAGGTGGGCATACGCCTCCAGGTTCACGGCCTCTTTCTGGCTCAGGTACGCCTTGTTGATGTCGAAGAAAGCCGTATATTCCATGGCATCCTGCAGCTTGTGGTTGGGGGTCATCACCGGTGTGGCCGGCTGCGACTGCCGTTTCTCTTCCTCCAGCGTGTTCACGCGGTCTCTCAGGCTCGCATTCTCTTCGTGCATCTGGCGCAGCTGGCTCTGTACGGCCTGCATTTCGGCTGCCGAGATGCCCGTGCCCTTGTTCCATCCTCTGGCCTTGAAGCGGTAGGTGGCACCCACCATCAGGGCTACCGAGCCTTCCATGTTCTTTCCTCCGCGGATGCCGTCCAGCACGTCGTTGTTCACCGTGCCTCGTGCTTCCAGGTTCAGGTCCCATGCGGAGTTCAGGCGGAAGCGGTTGATAAAGCCCACGGTACCGCTCAGCTCGTTGTCCTTGTGTTGGATGCCGCGCAGGTAACCGATTCCCACGTACGGGATGGCGTTGTACACCCGGTCCTCACGGTATCCGCAAATCAGGTTGGTCAGGTTCAGCATCACGTCGGTATGCAGGTGAAGCATGCTCCATTTCGTGCGATACAGGTCTCTGTCCACGTGCTTGTAGGCAAAATCGCCGTCCTTGAGCGAGTAGCCCTTGGCCTGGTAGCCGCCGAATCCCACACGCAGACCGATGCCCGGTGTGAACCATTTGCCTACGTTCACCTCAAAGGTCGGGGTAATCAGCTTGCCTGCCTTTCCCTTGCTGAAGTAGTCGCCCATGTACAGCTGCGCACCTGCGTTGACCCCTGCAAACCAGTTGTCTCCGAACAGGTTGGTCTGTACCGTGTATTTTTCTGTTTTTTCTGCTTTCTCCTTGTTCACTGTCGTGTCTTGCGCGAACAAATGCATTCCTGTCATCAGTGCGATGCCCAGCATGCAAATTGATTTCATATTCATATCCTCAATAGTTTAGTAAAATTCGTTTCTGTTTTATCTATTGCGTCCCCTTCGGGAGGGAAGGGGACGCAAGTTTGAGAATATAACAAGTGACCGAATCAAAATGTTCGAGGTACAAGAAAAAAATTACTTCCAGAAAGTGTAGCTTACGCCGAGGTTGGCATAAGGCATCAGGGAGAACTCTCCGTTGGTCAGGGTTCTGGCCCCCGGGATAATGGCTCCTTTGTATGCTCTCATGGCTTCTTCCGCAAAGATACCCCACCGGTCGTTCACCCGGAAGGTCTCTTTCAGACCGCCCTGCATGCCGAAGTAGTCCTTTCTGGCCGCTCCGTGGTGTGTATACAGGATACCGGCAAACCCTTCCACCGTGCAGATTCGTTCGCGGTTGTATCCTGCAGCCAAGGCCGTGAAGTCCACCATGTAGTCTGCGCCGAGGGTCAGCGGGTAGGTGTGTCCTCCTCTGCGGTATTGCAGATGTCCCACTTCCAGGTTCCCTCTCACGGACGCATACTGGCTGTATCTCCGTCCGTAGCTCAGGCTGAACTGTTGTCCCAGATGGTGCATCATCTTTTTCAGGTTCTGGTCACCCGAACGCATCGGGTAGCTGGCCCCTACGGCCACCGAAGCAAAGTTGTAGGGTTCGAAGAAGATGTCCTTCTTGTTCACGTCTTCTGCCCGTCGTCTGTATTGCACACCCATTTCCACGCTCAGGTTCTGCATTCTGCGGTCCTGGCTCTTTCTGCCGCCCACGAACGTCTGTGTGTAGTTGTTCCGGCTCCAGCGGGCCTGTCCGAACACGCCGATGCGGTCGTTCACGGCATACAGCAGCTGTCCGCCCGCCGTAGGGCCGATGAAGGGGCGTACTTTCTTGGCATACGTTTTTCCTCGGTGGGCCACGCCGCCCACTTCCACACCGCCGGTCAGGTTGACCTCCAGTTTGGGGTCGGTCACGCCGCAGTTGAACAAGCGGTTCAGGTTCAGCATTCCTTCCAGGCGCAGGCCGGCATACACTTCCTTGCGGGTATCCATCTTGCCGTCATCGGGCACCGTCCGGTGAAGACCTCCGAAAATCGTACCGCGTACTCCCAGCGGCAGGAACCATTTTCCGATGCCTATACCCATCGCCGGTCCCACGGGTTCCAGCAGACCGTTCATCTGCGGTGCCCGGCGGACTCTGGCCGAGTAGTCTCCCTGAATGCCCACATAGAATTCGTAGAACAAGTTGTCCAGCACGTCCGCGTTGGGGCGGGGCAAGTTGTCCATCGGGATGCCCGTAAAGCGGTAGGTCAGTCCCACCACAGCCTGTGCCCCGAGGTCGTATTTCTTTTGGGAATCTCTTCCGTCAATTCCGTCGGTAAAGAGGTTGAGACGCGGTTCGGCAAACATCTCCAGGTGGCTGCCCAGCAGGTAGCTCACGTGCAGACCCCCGAAGAGGGCCCCTGCATAATGCCGGCTGTCGTCCTTTGTCAGCTGGGTCGTGTATCCCCCCAGTCCGATTACCGTTTCCACGTTCCAGGCCGTCCGGTCGTTGTAGCCCCACACGTAATCCATGATGCGGAAGAGGTGGGCAATTTCCACGCCGCCCCGTTTCATCTGTTTGTTCTGTGCGCCCTCCAGGGTCAGGCGGTAGCTGTTGAACGAGGTGACATCCTTGGTCAGAGACACCCCGAATTCCTTGCTCATCGGCATCCAGGCGCCTTCACCGGCCAGTTTGCTGGCCCCGCCGAAAGCCGATACCGACACGTTCCGTCCTTTGGCCTGCGGGTCCACCTTTCGGCCTTCGGGGATGTATCGTTTCTGGCGGATGTAGTCCATTGCATTGAAGAAATTCGCCTTCGTACTGTCGTTCGCTTCTTGTGCAGTCATGTGGCCGGGCAGGACGGCACATGCGCAGCAGGCCGCCGCGATATAATAATTCTTGATCGATTTCATGATGTTATTACTGATTGTTGTAGATATCCAGTGCTGTCTCTATGATATCCTTGTTGAACTCTCCGTCATTTTGTGCCTTGGTAATCATCTTGGCATCCTTGTTGAAGCAGCTCACCAGGCAGATGGCTGCATCCGTCAGGCCGGCGTCGCCTTTCCGGGCCGCCACCACCGCCTTCAGGTACCAGGTCACCGCCTTGTCGGCCGGCATTTCCTCTAAGGCCTTCTCCGCCTCGTCGTTGCCTGCCGGCGTTTCCAGGGCCAGATTCATCACCACCCGGTTCTGTACCGACGAGTTACAGATGGTTTCAAACGTCCGTTGGGCCCGTGCCCGTTCTTCGGGTGTGTCTCCCCCCTGGAAGTAGCCTCCCATGGCCCAGGCATACGCTTTCACCAGGTCATATTCCGTATATTCGTCGGGAATCAGTTTGGCCATCACGCTGGCATTCTCGAAGTCGCCCGCCTTGATGTACATGCACAGCTGGTTCACCACCACTTCCACCGGGTTGATGATTTCCGTTCTTCCCGTGTCGATGTTTCTCCGTTCATAGTTCACGGTGAAAATCGTGCGGTTGATGAGCGGTTCCAGCACCTTCGTGTCGATGGTGTCCCGTTTCAGGTACTGCACGGCCAGCGTGTTGCCGGCCAGCACCCACGGACGCTTCATTTCCAGCGATTCGTCGTACGCCTTTCGTGCCACGGCCTCAATTTCCCGGTCGTCTTTCAGCAGTTGCAGCAGCTTCCAGTATTCATAGCGGGTGTACGTACCCTTGAGTCCCTTTTCCCGGTAGGCCTGCATCACCTCCTCGTCGTTCGGTTCGCGGTAGATGTCGTAGCGGCACAGGTACTTCACTTGTCGCAGTCTCTCCAGGTAGGGCACAATTACCTCCCGGTATTCCGGGAAGGCTCTGACGCGCTGCCCCTGTTTGTCCATCTGTTCCGGCAGGGCTTCCACCACTTCCCGGATGCGGCGTGACAGGTCGGTCAGGCTGTCCTGTGCCAGCAGGTCGGCCACGTCGTTCCACGAAGCCACTTCTGCCTGCGGGTTCTGGTACGTCCGTTCGGCCACGCTGCGCGGCAGGCTGCCGATTACTTCCTGCTGGATTTTCAGCATACGTTTTCTCGCCAGGGCCAGGTTCTTTTGGTATTGCCCTTCCGGCGAGGAGGTACCCATCACGTGGAATTCCCTCAGCATGGCTCCCGGTTCGTTCAGAATCATTTTCAGTTTCTCGTCAATCAGCTGCAGGTTCTGCCGGTTCTTCGGGTCGTTGGTCAGTTGGTCCGAGTTGATTTCGAAAGTCAGTTCCACCTTGTCTTCCGTGTTGCGCTTTTCCACCTGTGCCTTTTCCACGTATTTCTGGAAGTCCAGGTCTTTGGCCAGCAGGTCGTATTCCAGGAAGCCCAGCGGCCGCTTGTTTTCGCACGTATTAATCTGGTACGTCTTCCGGAACGGTACCCGGCGGTAAGTCTCTATGCTGAAATCCGCATAGCAGCTGTAGCTCCCGTTGGGGTCGGGCACGGTCAGCGTGTCCTGCCATTCGATGGTCATCCGGTCTGTGGTCAGCGGGGTGTCGTTGACGAAGCGTGCCAGCGGGTCCCGTGACAGGTCGTATCCTACCAAGCGGGTTTGTGTGCGGTGGAATTCTTTTCCGTCGTACACCAGCGGCTTCAGAAACCCGATGGTGTCGTTGGTCGCGCAGTTCAGCACATACGGCTGGATTACCAGGCGAGAATACGTGTTTCCTTCCCGTCGCGGCACCACAAACGTGTTGTACGGATAAAACCGGTTGCCCATCAGGCGGCTGGCCTTCGGTTCCGGTTGAATCTGTTTCAGTTCTCCGGTCACGGTCACCTCCTGCAGCTGGATTCCTCCGTCCACCTCGAGGTCAATTTTCATCCGGTTGTTCACTTTCTCCAGCACCGACTTGCTCAGCCCCGGTTTGAACACCAGGGCGCCGTTGTCGGGCACCAGAATCTCGTAATACCCGTTGGCATCCGTTTCCACCCGTTGCCCTTCGTCCAGAAAGAGGGACATGTTCAGGTTATCCTTGTCCAGGTTTTCTTGCAGGTCTTCTGCCTCTGCCACTGTCTTGCAGCTGTAGATGTACACCGCGGCATCCGTGAAAGGCACCTTCTTCTTGTTGGCGATGTTGTACACCGTGCCGCTTACCTTAATCATGCGTTGCGCCCATCCGGCCACCGGAGTCGCCGTGAGCGTCGCTACCAGTATGTATTTACCTATACCCGATATCAATTTCTTATCCATAAGTCCAGATTGTTTTTAGAACACGTAGCTGCACGTCACAGCCACCTCTGTCGGTACGTACTTCATTCCCTTTGCGTTGTATTCCGCCTTGTTCATATTCGTACCTTCGGCGTACTTTTTCTCTCTGTACCACATCACGCCGACTCCGGCCGAGAATTCCAGGTTGAAGTGTTTGCACAGCGGCCATGCATACCCGTAGGTCAGTCCCGGTCCTGCAGCGTCTCCGCGGTGCGTGGTTCCTTCGTGCGCTACGAAGTACCTCATTCCGCTCACCGACAAGCCGACGAACGACCGTGCCATCGGCCTTCCCGATATCCAGTATCTGATTTCCGCCTGCGCTCCTTTGAGCTGCACGTCCAGCGGGTTCTTGTTCAGCCCGTAAAACACAGTCCCTTCCAGGCTGAACCGTGGAGCTGTCACCAGTTCCACCGAGAGATTGGGTGTCAGGTTTCCCCAGAGCAATGCATTGGTTTTCACCGCAGCCAGTTGGGCTTGAGCCGCACCGCTGCCGGCGAGCAGCATCCCTCCCAGGACCCCCCACCTAGTTAACCTTTTCATAAAATAAATTCTTGTTTTGTTTTGATTTATGTAGTTTTCGTTAAGTTCGTTTCGGTGCCGCGTACTGTCTCAGTAGGCATTCTTTTCGCCATGCAGCGCATTGGCCACGGTCTTGTAGATGATGAACAGGTCCAGTCCGAACGTCCAGTGTTCGATGTACCAGATGTCGCCGCGGATACGTCCCTCCATATCCTTCAGCTCTTTCGTTTCGCCGCGGTAGCCCGTCACCTGGCTCCAGCCCGTGATGCCCGGCTTCACGAAATGCCGCACCATGTACTTGTTGATTAGTTTCGAATATTCTTCCGTATGCTTCAGCATGTGCGGGCGCGGGCCCACGATGCTCATGTCGCCTTTCAGCACATTGATGAACTGCGGCAGCTCGTCGATGTTCGTCTTGCGCATGATGTTTCCCCAGCGCGTCTTGCGCGGGTCATCCTTGGTGGCCTGCAGCGTATCCGCCTGGGCATTCACCTTCATGCTTCGGAACTTATAGCAGTAGAACTCCTTGTCGTTCAGCCCGTTTCGTTTCTGCTTGAAGAACACCGGTCCCGGCATCGTCAGCTTCGTGATAATCGTCACGATAATCAGGATGAAGGGGAAGAACGTACACAGGAAGAGCAGGGAGAACACGATGTCGAACGTCCGTTTCAGCATCTTGTTGCCTGTCCGGCTCAGCGGGTCAGGCCGCAGGCTCAGGAAAGGCACGTTGCCAATCATGTTGAAGTACACCCGGTTGTGCAGGTAGTTGTAGATGTTCGGCACGCTGTAGAAATGCACCAGGTGGTTCTCGCAGTAATTGATAATCGGCCGGATGATGGCGTGTTCCCGCGAAGGCAGACAGCAGAACAGGAAGTGCGTGTTACTGTCTTTCTCCAGCCATGGGATTGTTTCCTGGGGCGTGCCCAGGTACGGGCATTCTTGCGGGAAATCCGGGTTCGGCTGGAAGTCGAAATACCCTTTCACCCTGAATCCGGTCCAGTCCTGGCTTGTCAGTTCGTAATACAGCTCCCGGTTGTTGTCCGAGCTGCCCACCAGCACCACGTAGCGCACATTGCCTCCTTTGGAGCGGTATTTTTTCAACACCCACCGGGCCAGGATACGGAAAACGGCCAGGCAGACAAACAACAGCAGCAGAAAGCTCAGGTAGAAGAACGACCACGTATCCATGAACTTTCCTACGCCCAGGATGATGCCCGACATGATGCCGAAGAACACCGTGCTCCGGAGCACCTTGCCCAGAATCTGGTAGGCAAACACCTTCCGTCGGTAGAGCACGACGCCGATTTGCATGCCCGAAATGAAATAACATAACATTACTGTCAAAATCACCTGCAAGTGGGGTGCCATCAGAGTGTTGTGCCACGGCGTATTTTCCGTCGCGAGGAACAACAAATCGAACAATCCTCCTGTAATCAGTGTTTCTATGGTTACAATAAACAGATTTACCCAACCATTGTACGAATCATATTTTGTTCTCATACGCAGTTTGTAATTTTTAGTGTATTAGTCAGATTGGCTGCAAAGTAACAGATTCTTTGGAGGATTTCCAACGAAATGATTAAGAAGTTTTGCCCAAAGGCGCTAAAATGTACCGTTATCCAAAAAAAATGTATTTTTTGTGACAAATGGGCCCTGTTTTTAGGGACATCTTCGGCTCCGACTCGCAGCTTTCTAAAAAAAACAGCTCCCGGTTTTCCGGGAACTGTTTCATATTCAATGCGAATTGCTGTAAAGTCCGCTGAGGAAGTTTTTTATTCTTTTCCTTTCACCTCGGTTCTGCGAGCTTTCACGGAGTACCTCAGTTCCTTTTCAATCACCCGGTCTTTGCCCAGTCCGTAGGTGTGCAGCCGGTCTTCTTCAATGCCCACTTTCACGAGCCATTTTTTCAGGGCCTCCGCACGTTTTTCGGTTACCTTCTTGTTGATGGCTTCTCCTCCCGTGTGGTCCGCATATCCGCAGATGTCGATTTCCACGTCCGGATTTTCCTTCAGGGCCTTTGCGATGGTAAAGAGTTCGCGGGCATACTTGTCGGTATCCAGTTTCCACTTGCCCCGTTCGAAGTACACGGCCGGCAGTTCCGGCAGTCCTTTGCAGACCACCACTTCCGGCGATTTCTCCGTAATGGCCTTTTCAATGTAGACCGTGTCGCGTATCACCTTCGTCACGGTCCGGGTAGCCCGTTTCCACATCGGCAGGTAGCCCGGAGCATACATCAGGTTGTCCTTCTTCTTTCCGTTGCCGTTGCCGATTTTCCAGATGACTCCGATTTGTGCCGTCAGCACCGTGTTGTGCTTGGTCGTATTGATGGAGTTGATGCCGTCGAACTTTCCGTTTCTGATCCAGATCATGCCCCCCTTCACCTGGGCGTCCAGGTGCGGGTTGATGCGGTATCTCACGGCCAGGTCACCTCCCAGTCCCAGGTCCACCTTTTTCCCGACCCCTTCGGCAAAGCGGCTGTCGTCGCTTCTGCGCTTCACGGTCGACGAGAAATGCTGCAGGTAGATGCCCGGTGCCGCAATCAGGGCCCATCTTCTGTCCCCGTCGCTTCTGCGGAACAGGTTCAGCAGGTTGGTTTCCCAGTTCAATCCCACGTTCAGCATCCGTACCTTGCTGTAGAGGTCCCTGTATCGCATGGAATTTTCCGGGATGTCCGTATTATAATAGGTGTTCCCGTTGGGCAGCAGCAGGAAATCATCCTCGTAATACTGCGAGCCGGCCCGGTTCACGCCATAATCCAGGCTCAGTCTCACGCCGAACAGCGGGCTGATTTGGTAGCCCCCTTGCAGGCCCACCATTCCTCCCAGGAAATTATAGTTTCCTCTGCTCAGCGAGCGGAAGTCACCGGCAAAATACGGAGAACCGATGTGGAATCCCACTGAAAAGCGGGAATAGTCCTTATACAGTTCTTCCTTGGTGGGATAATCCTTCCACGGGTCATCCACCTTTACCGTTTCTTGTGCGGCGAGGTTCACGACACCTCCCCACAGGCACATTGCAGCCACAATATATTTTGCGTAATTCATATACATCTCCATTAATTAAGTCCATCGTTTTTCATTTGCAGGCGGAAGCATACGTACGCCCGTTTCCCGTAATTCTGTCCGTTCTGTTTGGCCTGCAGTCCCACCACCATTTTGAAGCCTTCCAGTGAAGTAGGGGTTACTCCCGGAGTCAGGTTGCTCTTCATGCTCACCTGTCCGGCCGTAGATACCTCGATGTAGTTCCACAGTTCCCCTCTGGCCACGCCCTGCGTGTCGTAGATGGCCGCCAGGGAGTACACCACCGGCAAGTCCTTGCGGCTGCTTCCTTCCACTGTGGAAGAAGCCGTTACCGCCGCATTGAACAGAGACTGTATGCCCTCAATCTGGCAGATGGAAGCCCCCGACTGGTTGAGGATGGCTTTCAGCACCGGCAGCGTGTAGATTTCACTCTCTGCGAAGTTGCCCACTCCGATGTCCTCCTTGGTCTGCAGGATTTCCGTGCCCGCCATGAACGTATAGTCCGTATTCGTATCCATCGCTTCGTGGCTTTCCAGTCGCAGCGGTCTGTATTCGGTCAGCTTGTAGTTGTTGCCGTCGTTCAGCACCACAGCCACCTGATACGGAAGCGCCTGTCCACCTTCCAATGCCTCTTCCAGTGTGAAGCCCACTTTCACGGTCAGCTCTCCGTAGGCACTTTGCGTCACCTCCTCTACCGTCATTGCCGGCAGGCTGTTGCTGCTTCTCACCGGTATCACCTCCCTGCATCTCAGTCCGACGATGCCTTTCAGGTTCGTCAGTTTGCCGGCTGCGTCTTCCGGGGTGATTTCCACTTTCAGTTCCATGGTGTAGTGTCCCGGAGTGGTTTCCTTCACCTTCACCGTGCCGTCGTTGTAATCGGCCAGCAGTTCGAAGCTCTGTATGCGGTTCATCAGCGTTTCCACCTGCTGTTTCAAGGCGTCGTATTGTGAAGTCAGCTGGGCAATCTGCTGTTGCATTTTGTCAAGCTGTTCCTGCAGTTGCTGTGCAGCCTCCTCGATGGCCTGGTTCATCTCGTCCAGGGTAGGGCAGTCGTTGATTTTCTGAAACATTGCTTCCAGCTGGCGGTCGATGGCAGCCTTGTCGTAGTAATTGTCCAGCAGCTTTTCTATTTCTTCCCGGGTCACGTAGTTGCTTTGTCCCTCCTGCAAGTTCTTGATTCGGTTGTACAAATCCGTAATCTGCGATGCCTGCAAGTTCACTTTCGAAGTCAGCTCACCCAGTTGCTGGTTCGTCTTTTTCAGGTTTTCGTTCAGCGTTTCCACGAAACTATTGAGTCCGCTCACCTCCTTGCTCAGGTTGTTGTAGTTTGTCTGCAAGGCCAGGATGGAAGACTGCACGTAGTTGTTCAGCTGCGTCAGGGCCTCCGCCTGTTTCCGCTGGTCCCCCTTCAGGTTCAGGATATCCTGCGTCTGTTGGTCTACCGTCTGTTGCAGGGCGAGCAAGTCCTGTTTCAGTTGGGCCAGTTCGGCCGGGTCGCTTCCGCCTCCCTGCTGTTCCAGTGCGCTCAGTCTCTTTTCAATGTCAGTCAGTGTCAGCTGGTAGGCCGTCTGCATGTCCTGTATCAGTCCTTCCAGGGTGCTCACCTTGAGTCCCAGTTGGTCCAGTCTGGTCGACAGTTCGTTCAGTTTTTGCGTATGATTCTCCACCAGCTCCTTTGTCTGCTGCAAGTCATTGCCAAACAGCTTTTGTGTGTTGAGCAGTTTTTCCAGCTGTTGGTTCATGGCCGTCTTCAAGTCGTCCAGGTTCTTCTGCAAGGTCGTTACCAGCTCTTTCAGGTCGTTCAGTTCGGTGTCGCTTCCCGGAGTCAGTGCGTTGATGGCTTCCCAGATTTTGTAGATTTGCAGGTCATATTTTTCCACCAGGTTGTTCAGTTGCTCTCCCAGGTTGTCGTATTTGCTGTTCAGTTGGTTCACCTTGTTTCCGAGCGATTGCACCGTCGACGACAATCCGGCCATTTCATTTTCCACGTTCTGGATTCTTGCGTCCACCTCCGATTTTACGGCAGTAATTTTTTCGATGGTATTTTGGCGCAAGCTTTCCAGGTTGGCGGCGTTTGTAGCCGTTGCCTCTTTCACCTCATCCACGAGCGCCTTCAGCTGGTCGATATCCGTGGTCAGTTTGTCTTTCACTTCCTGTAGCTGGGTGAGGGCTTCTTCCATTTTCTGCTTCTGGTCCGCCATGTCGCTGCCCAGTCCGGCCATTTCTGTTTTCAGGCCTTCAATGGCTAGTTCCACAGCCTTCTGCTTTTCCTGCAAGGCCTCCACCTGCATTTCCAGTTTGGCCACCCGTCCGTCCAGCACGTTCAGGCTGGTGTCGATGGCGTTGATTTGGTTGGAGATTTCCAGTAACCGCGTATTGAATTCCTGGTTGGCAATCTGGATTTTCTCCTTGAGTTGCTGTATTTCTTCCGTATTGCCGTCGATTACCGCCTGGAGTTCCGCAATCCGGTTGTTCAAGTCCGTTTTCACAGTCTCCAGTTCCGTTTTCAGCCGGTCAATATCCTCTTTGTGACCACTGCCACCCTCCGTAAGCGCTTCTTCAAGCGCTTTGATTTGTTGTTCGATGAGTGTCACCTTTTCCTTCAAGCTGTTCAGGTTCACCTCACCATTATTGATTTGATTTCGAAGAATTTCCAGTTGTCCGTCGTAGTCTTTTTGGCAACTGGTAAGGAGCGACGTGCCACTTAAGCAGAGTAGCGCTGCGGCTGCCAGTAAATAGCCTTTTCTCTTTGTCATAACGATATAACCTTAATGTTAGTTAGAATAATTCAGTTTCATTACAACAAATATAAAGAAAAATTGTTAGAGAAAAGTGAAGAAATCCTTTTTTTTTTGCTTAATTCTTCATTTTTCGCCAGCCGTAGTGCCAGATTTTGAAGAACGGAGCCCAGCATACCTCCTGCGGGTAATCGTGTACGAATCCCCACATCCTTTTCAGGGAAGTCGAAAACCTTCCGCCGTCTGTCTGCATTCTTTCCCGCGACAACCGGGGGTCGAACTGACCGAAATTGCCGGCCCGCATGATTTCCTCCAGCAGCCGTCTGCCTTTTTGTTCCGAAGGACTCACCGGCATGTATTTTCTTTCCAGTCCGAATATCGTTTCCAGTACCCACATCACCGCCGCCGCAAAATCCGTCATTTGCAGTGCGCGCCACTGCCGGGCCGTCCGTGCCCGTTCCTCCGGGCTTGTTTCTTGTCTGAATACATAGAAGATGTCCATCAGCTGCCGTAATCCTACGCCCTCACTCAGCAGGTGGCGGTAAGCGTGCAACACCAGAAACACCCGGTTCATTTCCCCCTCCGGTACCCGGACGCTTCCGTCGGTTCCTTCCAGGGTCGTTTCCTGTCCGAAGCCGTTTCGCTTCCATTGGCGGCATAAGGCTTGCAGCCTGTAGTTCGTCAGCGGGTTGAACATCCACGACGGCGTGGTGTGTACCTCCACCTCACACACTTTCGACAACTCCATGTCCACATGGTGATACACCACCTCCGCTTTCGGGTCCGTTTCCCGTGCCAGTCGGATAATCTCTTTCCGGCTTCCTTCCAGCCAGATGTCAATGTCACCCGGCATCCGTCTCAACGGGTGCGGATACAGTTGAGCCACTCCTTGTCCTTTCAGGATCATGGAGCGCATGCCTTTCCGGGCAAAGAATTCCGATATCCTGACCGCTTCCTTGTTGATTGCTTGGTTCACCCGTTCAATCTGGTGAGTCCGTCCTATCCATTGCATCAATAAGGGCCGGGGCGGTTTGCTGGCGGCAGGAAGTACCTCGGCAGCTCCCAGCAGTACCCCTGTCAGCTTCTGCTTTTCTGCCAGTTCCAGCACTTCAATCCATTCTTGTGCGGAAAGAGGAGTTTCCGGTGCACTTCCCGTTCCTACAGCCAGTTTGAGCAATTGGAAAAATCGGTTTTCCTTGCCCATCACATTTCCCTTATCACGTTGCGGATGAACAGCGTGTTGCCGATGATATAGCGGCGCCACATCCGTTTGGGTTCCTTGATGAGTCGGTACAGCCATTCCAGGCTATGTTCCTGCCACCACATCGGAGCCCGTTCCATGGTGCCTGCAAAGAAATCGAATACCGCTCCGATGGTACCGCAGTGACAATGGATGTGCAGTTCGTTCCAGTGGCGGTAAGCCCATTTCTCCTGTTTGGGAGCCGTCATGCCAATCCACAGCAAGTCGGGGTTGGCCCGGTTGATGGCCTCGATGATTTCCCGGTTCTCCGCTTCCGAGAATTCCGGTTTGTAGGGTGGGGAGTACGTTTCAATCCGGATGTTCGGGTACACCGTTTTGCCCTTCTCGCGAATCAGTTTCAACACTTTTTCGCTGCTTCCCATGAAGAAGCACGTTCCTCCCTTGCGGTTCAGGCGTTCCATTTCCATTGTAAACAAGTCCCAGCCTGCAATGCGTTCTTTCGGCTGGCTTTTGGCTTTCAGTTTCCGGCAGGCCATTACGATACTTGCGCCGTCGGGAATCAGCGCATCGCCCTTCATCAGTGCTTCGGCAAAAAAATCATCCTTCAATGCCGTGTTATAGGAATGTGCATTGATGGTGTTGATCAGTAATTTTCCTTCCGGAAGCGCTTCTAGTTCTTTTTTGGATTCAACGATTTTAAGTTCCTTTAATTTTAGCATATATCTGCGTGTTTTGAGGAAAGTTTATACATATAAATTTTGAATATCTTGTTTTATCCGTTGGAAGACAGGAGAGCATTGTTTGTAATCGTAATTCAGGTTCAACATATCTTCCATATCGCTCACAATATGCAAGTATTGTTGAATGCGATTTTTCTTATCTTGTGGTGAGGCGTTACTTTGCCTGATTTCTTGTAGATGTTTGTTTTTGGTTATTTTATGTACAGGCTCCAATACCGTCTTCAGCAAAAAATGGTGGATGTCATGTCCTCTTACAAAAAGATAGCCATTGTCTTGGTCTAACGTGAAAGAATGGGGAAGGGCACCCATCATTTGTCTTGTGAATTCCTCCTTTTCGTGCTCCTCCTCCGCATAAAGAGTTTGCAATTGCTCTATTTTGAGCGTCACATTCTGTTGCAGCTTTTGCAGGATGTCTGTTTCCGTACATGTGGTGCCGATACCCCGGTCACAAGGAAAAATCTCATTCCATTGCGTGGCAGTAAAATCTTCTCTTCCGTTGGCTTCCAGATACAAGGCCCAAATCAGGAGAGGATAAATGATTCTGGAAGTGTTTTTTACAAAGTTTTCAAAATCAAACTCTACACTCTCTTTGCATGTCTTGCAGCAAAGAGAATGCAGCGTTTCGGCTTGACACATTAAGTTCTCAATAGAATAAGTGTATGTTTGAAGCAGATAAGGGCATTGTGCGATTGTTTTTCCCTCGTCTTTGTAATCCTTCAGCAGGTAATCATAGTCACTGTCTACGCATCCAATGAAAAACGGGTTAAAGTCTCCTGCTTTTGCTTTGTCCAGAATATGTTGTTTCCCTTTTGTGAGACTGTTTATCCCCCCTTCTTCATTGTATGTATAAGGTGAGATTTTAAACTTTTTATTTTGTACTGTGTGCGTAAGCACATCATTCCAGAAAGGAACATCCAGTTCATCCTCTACCAGTACCTTGATGACATTCTGGTTTCCCGTCAGCACGCCCAGCTGCTGATAATATCGTCCATTGATATTTCCCAATAACGAATCGGCCATACTGTTATTTCTTTATCAGTTGTTGTACCTCTTTGACCTGTTCATACCATCCTTCCACCATGCTTGGAGCATGTGTCGATAAGATAATCTGCATATTGGGATTAAGTTTATGGAGTACTTTGACCAGTTGTTCTTTCCATTCCACATGCATACCCAGGTCCGGTTCATCCATGAAGAAGATGCAAGGCTCATTTACGGTATTGTTAACCATCAGCAGCAGCAGGAGCAGCTGTTTTTCGCCCATTGACAAATCTGTATAACTGAGCGGATTTTTAGAATCCTTTCTGATAAACCGCATGTTGTTGTCTATCATTACCGAATACGGTGTCATAAACTCTTGTAGCATCGTATAGAAGCGCATAAAAGCATTGACTTCTGTTCGTTTGATGACCGAACGTATGTCTATGGTTTTGTTTGAGAGTGTATTCAGCAATTCCTCGAATACGCCGGCAAATCGGGAGTTCCGGATAAATAATTGCTCATGAATCAGGTAATCCAGATAAGTCCGGTCTTGTCCGGTTTCATCTTTAAACGGGTTGTTGTTCAGAAGGCGTTGTTCAAACGAATTGATTAAGTACACTTTCAGATATTCCAGGACATCCATGCTGCAGGGATTTCCACTTGCGTCAATCAGCTGACAGCGCTGGAGGATGATAAATCCGTCCTTGTCCACGTCGTTTGTGTTCAGATGATAAAGGAACCCTTCTTCTCGCTGATATTCGGCACTGTTGTATTTTTGTTTATCCCATGTCAATCGGTATCCGTTTGTAAAGGAAATGCAAATCCATTCCGACAGTTTCAGCAACTTAGAATCCTTGATGAATTTATCTTTGATGAGTGAGTAACAACTTTTCAAGATTGTGGATTTACCACTCCCGTTTTTTCCACCCAGGATGTTTACATTCTGAAATAAGTCCCAATAGATATGTTCTTCTCCGAACATACCTTTTATTTCAATGTTTTTTATGTAAAACTCATTCTTCATTTTCTTTACTTTGACAGTTTTTTGTATCTGGCTGCGAACCATAGGATTTCGGCGAAGCACACCAGCGGGACGATGAATCCCACCGCCATTGAAACGTGGTCGGCGATGAATCCCATCAGCATGGGCGCGATGGCCCCTCCCACAATCGACATAATCAGGTAGGAAGACGCCTGTTTGGTATGCGTGCCTACGTGGCGCAAAGATAGTGAAAAAATCGTAGGGAACATGATGGATTCACACAAGAAACACAGCAGCAGGAAATACCACCCGATGGTTCCCGGCAGCAGGATGACCGCCGCCATGCAAATCAGTGCCCCCGCCGCACAGGCTGCCAGCACCTTTTCCCCCTTCACGAAGCGCATGATCCAGCTTCCCCCCATACGTCCTGCCATGAACAGGCCCATGCCGCCGAACGAAAGCCATACCGATGCTTTTTGGGCAGTGATGCCCGCATTCTCCGTCGCATAGTTGATGAAGAAACTGTTGATGCCCGTCTGAGCTGCCACATACAGGAAGAGCGACAGCAGTCCCACGGTAAACGAAGCCGTTTTCCAGAGCGAGGTGTCGTTGCCTTGTGTTCCTTTCTCTTCCGCTTCCTGTCCGATTTCCGGCAGTTTCACCCGCGAGAAAATCACCGCAATGAGCAGCACCAGCGTGCCCAGCACCGCATACGGTGTCGTCACGTCGCCCCCTCCGGCAAAGAGGAAGAAGCCCCCCGCCAGCGGACCGCAAATCCATCCCAGCCCGTTGAACGACTGCGCCAGGTTGATGCGCCGTTCGCTGCCCTCCGGTTCCCCGAGCACCGTCACATACGGGTTCGAAGCCGTTTCCAGACACGTCAGCCCGCAGCCGATGACAAACAGCGCCAGCAGGAAGAACTCAAACGACTGAATCCGTCCCCCCGGAATAAAGAGCAAGGCCCCGATGCCATACAGCACCAGTCCCGTCAGCACCCCCGTGCGGTAACCGAAGCGGCGGATAATCCGTCCCGCCGGCAGCGCCATCACGAAATACCCCCCATACACCACCGCCTGAATCAGGGCCGAGCGCGTACGGGTAATCTCCATCGTATCCTGAAAATGCTTGTTCAATACGTCCAGGATACTGTGTGCCACTCCCCACAGGAAGAAGAGCGACGTAATCAAAATAAAGGGAACCAGGAAACTCTTTCCGTCCCTGGTTCTTACTAATCCAATCTTTTCCATGTCAGCTTCTACTGATTTCCAATCCTTTGTCCGATAAACTCATGTCCACGAAACGCGCCCGGTCGTTGGGACGGTTTTCCGTGAGAATCCGGCGGATACGCAGTGCCGCATCCGGATCTTTGGCCACCATGTACAGGTAGCCTCCTCCGCCGGCTCCCGGCAGCTTGTAGCCCAGACACAGGTCGTCAATCTGTTCCGTCAGTGCCTGTACGGCCGGCGGGTTCGTACCTTCGTCCAGCAGCTGGTTCTGCTTCCACGTTTTCCGTACCAGTCGTCCCATGCCCTCGAAATCATTCCGCAGGATGGCGTCGTACATGTCCATGGCATGCCCCTTCATCTGCTCCAGCAAGTGCAGGTGACGGTTTGAGTTGAGGAACATTCCCCGCACAATCTCTGCCAGAATGCCCTTGGCCGTGCGCGTGATGCCCGTATAATATAAAAGGTGGCATTTCCGGTACTCGTCGCTTGTGAACAGGTAGTCCGGCAGCCAGCGTACCTTCGGTTCCTGGTGCCAGCCCGGCTGCGTCTGCAGCAGTTTCACCCCTTGCAGTACCCCGCCGTACTGATCCTGCCATCCGCCACCCGTGGTGAGCAGCTGTTCCAGTATCAGTGTGCGGCTGCCGATGCCCTGCTTGTCCCAGTTCAGGCCGCAGAAATCATTCAGTGCCCCCAGCACCGTCGATGCCAGGATGGAGCTGGTGCCCAGTCCCGAACCTGCCGGAATGGCCGACAGCAACGTCACCTCAATACCCGTGCCAAACGCCTTCAACTGTGCCTCCAGCGAGTCGAAATGCTCCGTCGAGAAATTCGGATGGAATCCTGCCAGGGTCAGTGCCGCTTTCGGAATGGAGAACGGCGACCCCACCTTGCTATAATCCTGCAACTCCTCGTAGGTAGACACCACCTCCATGGCCCCCAAGTCGATGGAACGCAGGGTGATGCGGTACTCCTTCGACGGTTTGACGTACACCTGCAACGGCGGCTGTCCGTTCAGCTCAATGGCCAGGTTCACCACGTTTCCCCCCTCCATCAGGCTATAGGGTGGGGTATCCGTCCATCCCCCCGCAATGTCGATGCGCACCGGGCTGCGGCTCCACACAATCTGGTCCGCATACACCGAAAGCTTCGGCTGCTGGCGATGATCCATCGTGCCCGTCAGTCCCTGCCGCATCAGGCCGAACGCCCGGTCCTCCAGGGCCTTCGCCTCCGGTTTCCCTTCCAGTTCCAGCACCTTCGCGCGGAACATCGCGTCGCTGATTCGTTTCAGTAGGGGAGAGCCCTCCGGAAGTTCTCCCGGCAAGGCGATGCCCCCCTTGGCAAATTCCTCGGCTGCCTCCAGCAAGTCCACCTGATAGAACACGCTCCGTTCCTGGTTCTGGGCCAGCAGGCTCCAGTTCTCCTTGCGGAACACCTCCCGCTGGGCGAACAGGCGTCGCAGGTTGGCATACGCCGAAATCTCGTCTGCCGATACCTTCCGGGCCTTCTGCCAGATGGCCTTTCCGGCTTCTCCCTGTCCGCCGTCCGTCATCCATTGCAGCACCGTGCCCAGTTCCTCTATCGAGTCCGTCACCGGGAAAATCGCCGCCGCCTGCAAGTCCTCACAGCCCCGTATCTCGTCCGCCGTCAGTCCTCTTTCCGCCAGCCATTCCGTCACCGGACGTCCCAGGTAGAGGGTAGAAGCCTCTTTCAGGCTCCCCTTGAATTTATCGTTGAAGCCATACGGGCGTGCGGCGAATTCCTTTTCGCCCATCGGCACCACGTCGATGCACACTCCCTCCGGCACCTTCAGTTTCCAGTCGTTGCGCGGCACCCCTGTGACGATGTTCCGGCTGTGCAGCTGCCAGTCCTTGCCCACGTGGCTGTTTTCCACCCAGATTTCCGCGTTGTCCGCCGTCAGGGTGAAGTCCATCTCCGCATTCTGTACGAACACCGCCGGATGCGGTTTCACCTTGTGGTGCATGATGGCCCGCTGGTCCGTCACACAGTTCTGCACCGCCAGCGTCGACGAAATCATCTCCCGGCTTGTGCCGTAGTGGTGGAACTCTCCGCCCGGCAGCGGCAGGATGGCCACCTTCAGGCTGTTCAGTTCCTCGTCCGCGATGCGCGGGTGTGCGCCCAGTGCCAGTCCGAACTCCGAATACATGTCGTAGAACTTCACGTCCCCGTTCGGAGTGGTCGAGCGTTTCACCATCAGTTCCACGGCCCGGTCGCTCAGCAGCCAGATGCCGATGTCCATCAGGAACAGGTAATCCTGCATCAGCTTGCCCATCTCCTCCACGCTCGGTTTTTGCAGCATGAAGTCCAGCTTCTCCGGTTCCTTCCGCGAAGACACGAACACCCCGTGGTTCTTTGCCAGTTCCGGGTCTACCCATAAGCCGTAACACACCACGTCTACGTCCGGAATGTCCTGCAGCGGCTGAGTAGCCCGGATGTACACGTCGCCACTCGCAATCAGTGTATGCAGCCCTTCCGGAGCCCGTTCCATGATTTCCTCGTACAAGGGCAGTTGCAGTGACAGCAGGTTCTGTGTGAGCCGTTGTCCCCGTGCCCAGCGGAACACCGGAATCGGTGTCAGAATCTTTCCCGACGGCGCATAGCCCGGCAGTCGCCGGCTCTGACCTCCCGCATGGAGCAGGATACGTTTTTCCTTTGCCAGCCAGTCCCCGAGTCCGGCTGTGTCACCTTCTTCCGTCCGGCAGGCATTCAGCAGCCACGCCGTACCTCCTCCCGAACCCAGTTTCTTGCCCACCGGGTCCGACGTGCAGAACCACTCCTTGTGGTCCGCGTGCATGATATCGTGAAAACATTCCACCAGATTTGGTGGCAATGACAGTAACTTTTTCATCTTTGCAATTAATAATTAATAATGAATAGTGAATAGTGAAGAATGAACAATGAATAATGAATAGTGAAGAATGAATAATGAAGAATGAATAATGAAGAATGAATAATGAATAATTAATAATGAAGAATTAACAATGATAGTGGATGGAATGCACCCACTCGTTTTTAATTATTAATTTTTAATTATTAATTGACTTACAGCTTAAATATTCGTTCCATTAATTTCCATTTTTCCTGCGACGTCGCTCCCGGCGCTGCTTTCTGGTATTTCGCCATGTGTGCTTCCCATTCTGCTTGGCGGGGCAGGGTAGCCAGTCGGGCGTAGTCTCGTTCCATGTCAAAGTCGTCGGTGGTATCCATGATCATGAACAGGCGGTTTCCGTCGATGTAAATCTGCATGTCGGTGATGCCCACTTCGCGGATACCCGCTTTCACTTCTTCCCACACGTGTGCATGTTCTGCCACGTAGGCCTCAATCAGCTCCTTGTCGTTGTAGAGCTCGAGTGTCTGGCAATATCGTTTCATAATGAAAAATTAACAATGAATAATGAATAACGTCTCAAGATATATTCTTACTAAGAAAATCTTTCAAGGGTTGTAAAGCAGGTGAACTAAGATTCCAATATTGGATATCATTGAATTGCCATTGTCCACCTCCTAATTTTTTTCGTTTCGTGTTACTTAATGTCTTTTGTGAACTGATATAAGTATATAGTTTTCCTTTCAGGTCTGGGGTTAAGTATTTATCTCCCAAGCAAATCTCATAATCTGAATAACAGTCGAACCAGTGTGCATGATTTTCTTTCTGCATCAATTCTTCCAATAGATTCTCAAAAATACCATCTTGTGCATTATTGGGGAAAAGGAAGATTCCATCAGCCTGCATTTCATTGTCTTGCAGTTCTTGGTTAATGCGTTTCATGGTAGCTGTAAATCCATATCCGGTAGCTGGAGTATCTGCATCAAACACAATCAGATTTTTTCCCCCTTCAATGGTATTCTCTTTAAATTTGTTGGCTACATTCACTAGATTGGAATTTCCGTCTACACAAATTATTTTATATTGTTCTTCGGTAAATCCAAGATTCCTTATCACAGTATCTAGAAATACATATTCGGATGTTTTTTCATACCGTGCTTCAATGAATATATGTGTCATCCTATCTTACCTCCATTTCTTGTTTAATAGCATACGCAAGTTCTTCTGCACTATAACGTAAGGCTACAAGTTCGTCATCATTTTTTCTTATTAGTTTGTAGGATGCAATAAGTTGCGGTTGTTTCGATTTTCCGATAGCCTTGACTAGTGATTTAACTAAATCTAGACTATGTGTAGAGGCAAAAATTTGCGTATGATGCTTTTGACACATATAGAGGATGACTTCCCATAGTTGTGGCATCACGGAGAAATGCAAGCCATTGTCCAATTCATCTATAATGAGTATGCCATTTCTACATTTATAAATGGAAAGTATGACTGCCAATACCTTACGTACTCCATCTCCTAATACATTGATTGGAAGTCGTGTCGGTAGCCCTACGTCTACCATTATTCTGCTGCCTACCAGTTGCAAGTCAATGATGCGTGGTTCTATAATTTTGAGTGCCTCTATAATCTCATTTTCCTGTTTGTTTTTGATTATTTCAGCTAATTTCTCCACAATGTTGGTTTGCATGTGGTTAGAAGGAATATATTCTGCATAAAGTGTTTCCTTGTACCTTTTGTCAGAAGTTATATTTCCTTTTTTCTCTTCTGTAATTACTAGCTCAGAATGGTACTTATTTCCTTTTTCTGCTTCTGTGGAAAAGTTAATTTTTAAACCATAGCGTTTACCCGCACTTTCTGAGGAAGTCTTTTGTAAATCTTCCAAAGAGATATTCTGAGAATGCGATTCAATCATTTGGATAGAAACGTGTCGGCTTTGTTCTCCTTGGCTTGTTAATTGTATAATATGGTCAGGATTTGCTTGATAGAATTCAATTTTTAAATCTGTTTCTTCTAGTGAGTCCAATGCTCTGGCATTATTTGCTAAAATGGGCAATATAGGATTGTCGGGGCCTGACAATATAAATAATGACTCTAGTAAAGAAGATTTGCCACAATTATTCTTTCCAAAAAAGAGATTTACCAATTCAAGTTTATGGAGTGTACATTGGCGGATTCCTCTATAATTTTCTACTGAGAAGTCTGTATAAATCATATTTGTAGCTATTTTCCTGTGAATTGACAGGACAAATGTAACAAAAATAACCTGTTTATTGTATCAAAATTGTTGCAGAATCTCAAAAAAACACCGAAAAACGAGGGATATGTATATGCTTCATGTTTTTCATTTTGTTCTTTCTTCCTCTATGTTTCTGACTTCTTCCTCCGACAGTCCGGTGGCCTCTGCAATCTGTGCCGTAGTTAGTCCCAGTGCTTTTAAGTTGCGTGCAATTGCGGCTTTTTCTTCCGCACGGCCTTCCGCACGGCCTTCCGCACGGCCTTCCGCACGACCTTCCGCACGGCCTTCCGCACGGCCTTCCGCACGGCCTTCTGCACGGCCTTCTGCACGGCCTTCCGCACGTTCCGTCATGATGTTGTCCCTCAGAATCACGATGTTATCCAAGTGTTTGTAGTATGCCTTCAGTTCCTCTCGACTCATGCGGTCCAGTTTCAGTTGCTCCTTCACCTTGTCCAGTCCCGGTGCCGTGGCATGTTCAGGTACATTTCCCGTATTCAGGTAATAAATCCATTCTTCCAGCGGCGTCTTCGCCACCCGGTTGAAATCGTTCACCTTCAGGATGTAATACTCTGGATAGAGTTGGCTCACCTTGTCCACTTTGAATGTCTGTCTCTGGAACGGGCTCAGTTCTAGGATGTCTCCCTCATGGATACCCACGAACTCCGTTTTTCCGTGATACACGAAATCCTTTCCGTGTCCCAGCGAGAAATACACGATGTTCACGCTGTACACCTTCCGCACCTTCTCGTAGCCTTCCCCCCGGTTGATATATTCCGTCACCAGCTTGGAAGCCCCGAAGAGCATCCGTTGGAAATACGCAAACTCATTGTTGTTCTGTACCTCGATGAGCACCAGTTCTCCCTTCGAGTTTTCTGCCAGCATGTCCACCCGGTTGTACTTGTCAAACTCATCCTCCTGGTTGCTTTCGCTTTCCAGCAGTTTGTGGATGGTCACCTTTTCCTCCAGCAGTGTGGTGAGCAGTCCTTCCAGCACCGCATAGTTGGCCTTGTTGCGCAACAGACGCTTCATGGCCCAGTCAAAACGAATATAACTTTCCATAGGGCAATGCCTTTATTTTGTTCTTTTTACAAAGAAAACAAATTCTCCGCAGAAAAGCAAAAAGATTCCCGCATCTCCTGCCTTAAAAACGCTGAGATGGGGAATCTTTCGTTTTCCGTTGTGCGCCGTATCCGGCTCTTCATTTTTAATTATTCATTCAAATCGTCTGGTGGTTGATGCAAATCCCTTTCAGGTACCATTCATACAAGCGGTGGATACCTTCGTCGATTTCCACCTTGTGGTGCCATCCCAGGCTGTGCAGCTTGCTCACATCCGTCAGCTTGCGCAGCGTGCCGTCCGGTTTGGACGCATCCCAGCGCAGTTCGCCCTTGAAGCCGATTTCCTTCATGATCTTTTCGGCCACTTCGCGGATGGACAGTTCCTTGCCCGTACCCACGTTGATGTGGCAGTTGCGGATTTCCGTGATGCCGTCGGCGTTCTTCACCGAAGCGTCGTACGTCTGCTTGAAGTCCACGTTCAGCAGCACGTGTACGCTGGCATCCGCCATTTCCTCGCTCCACAGGAACTCACGCAGCGGCTTTCCCGTACCCCAGAGGGTCACCGCTTCGGCTGCTATGCCGTAGTGTGCCAGTACCTCCGTAATGTCTTTCTCGTCCGAGGTACCGTCCACCACAAATTTCTCGCCGTTGCGCATGACGCTCACCGGACGCAGGTTGATGTCCTTGCGCACCGCTTCCCAGTCGCCTTCGTTCAGGCATTTGGCCAGGTAAATCTTGCGGATCATGGCCGGCAGCACGTGGCTGTTCTCCAGGTGGAAGTTGTCGTTCGGACCGTAAAGGTTCGTTGGCATAACGGCGATGTAGTTCGTGCCATACTGCAAGTTGAAGCTTTCACACATCTTCAGTCCCGCAATCTTCGCGATGGCATACGGTTCGTTCGTATATTCCAGCGGAGAGGTGAGGAGCACTTCCTCCTTCATCGGCTGCGGTGCTTCGCGCGGATAGATACACGTACTTCCCAGGAACAGCAGCTTCTTCACCCCGTGACGGAAACTCTCGCCAATCACGTTCTGCTGAATCTGCAAGTTCTGGTAGATGAAGTCCGCCCGGTAGTGCAGGTTGGCCATGATGCCCCCCACGTGTGCGGCAGCCAGAATCACCGCATCCGGCTTTTCCTCATCAAAGAACGCCTTTACGGCCACCGGGTCCAGCAGATCCAGTTCCTTGTGTGAGCGTCCCACCAGGTTGTTATATCCTCTTTCCTTGAGGTTGTTCCAAATAGCGGAACCCACCAGTCCGTGGTGTCCCGCTACATATATCTTTGCTGATTTATCCAACATACTAAAACCTCCGTTTCTTTGTAGAAAAATCCCGTTTTAATTATTCATTATTAATTATTTCACGATTCCTTTCTCCAGGTATTCTGCCAGGTTCGTACGGATTTCTTCGCCCGCCTTTTCTACGGCCACCTTCGCCATATCTGAATCCACCATGATGTTGATCAGTTCCTCGAAAGAAGTCCTGGTCGGGTTCCATCCCAGTCTGGCTTTCGCCTTGGTCGGGTCACCCCAGAGGTTTACCACGTCGGTTGGACGATAGAAGTCTTCGCTCACTTCCACCAGACACTTGCCGGTAGCCTTGTCGTATCCCTTTTCGTCGATTCCTTTGCCCTTGAATTCCAGTTCGATGCCGGCACGCTTGAAGGCCAGGTAACAGAATTCACGCACACTGTGCTGTTCGCCGGTAGCGATGACGAAATCTTCCGGTTCGCTGTTCTGCAGGATGAGCCACATACATTCCACGTAATCCTTGGCATATCCCCAGTCGCGCAGCGAGTCGAGGTTACCCAGGTACAGCTTTTCCTGCTTGCCCTGTGCGATACGGGCCGCAGCCAGCGTAATCTTACGTGTGACGAACGTTTCTCCGCGGCGTTCTGATTCGTGGTTGAACAGGATACCCGAGCAGCAGAACATGTGGTAAGCCTCGCGGTATTCCTTCACAATCCAGTAACCATAGAGCTTGGCCACTGCATACGGGCTGTAAGGATGGAACGGCGTGTTCTCGTTCTGCGGCACTTCTTCCACCTTTCCATACAGTTCCGAAGTAGATGCCTGATAGATGCGGCAAGTCTCTGTCAGTCCACACAGACGTACGGCTTCCAATACACGGAGTACCCCTGTAGCGTCTACGTTAGCCGTAAATTCCGGCGAGTCGAAGCTCACCTGCACGTGGCTCTGTGCGGCCAGATTGTAGATTTCCGTTGGGCGCACCTTGCTCACTACCTGCAACATACTCATGGAGTCCGTCAGGTCCGCATAGTGCAAGTGGAAGTTCGGTTTTCCTTCCAGGTGCGCGATACGTTCGCGGAAATCCACAGACGAGCGACGGATGGTGCCGTGCACGTCATAACCTTTTTCCAATAAGAGTTCAGCCAGGAACGATCCGTCCTGACCCGTAATACCTGTGATTAATGCTACTTTTCTTTCCATGTAAAAATAAAAATGAGGTTTATAAATTATGCCTGTGAAAACTCTTTGATGCGTTGTTCTTCTGTCAGTCGGCATACCAGCAGCCTTCCGTCTTTTTCCGCTACGATAAAGCCGTCCAGACCTTCCAGTACCACCTTCTTTTCGTCGGCCACGTGTACCACGCAGTTCCGGCAGTCAAACAGTTTTACGTTGTCGCCTACTTTGGCATTCCCGTTTTCATCCTGCGGCAACAGCCCGTGCAGCGAGCCCCAGCTTCCCAGGTCGCTCCATCCGAATTCCGCAGGAAGTACATGGATGTCTTCCGCTTTTTCCATCACGGCATAGTCGATGGATACCTTTTCACAGGTAGGGAAGTCCGCTTTCAAGGTCTCCGTTTCCTTTTCCGTGTAGAAATCCGGCGCCATCTTCTCCATTACTCCGGCAATCTGTGGGGCATATTTCTCGATGGCATGGGTAATGGTCTGCACGTTCCATACAAAGATACCCGCATTCCAGAAATAATTTCCCTGTGCCACGTATTTCTGTGCCGTTTCCAGGTTCGGTTTCTCTTTGAACGCCTCTACCTTGTAGATTCCGTTTTGTCCTTCTCCGGTTGCGGCAATGTATCCATATCCCGTTTCCGGGCGTGTCGGTTTCATTCCCAGTGTGACGATGGCTTCCGATTGGGCCGTAAACTCCAGCGCCTGACTGATGCACCGTTTGAACTCTTCCTTGTCGAGTACCAGCGCATCCGAAGGGGTAACTACGATGTTTGCCTCCGGATACTGCCTTTTGATTTTCCAGCACGCATACGCGATGCAGGGAGCCGTATTTCTAGCTTCCGGTTCCGCCAGAATGTGCTGCATCGGGATTTCCGGCAACTGTTCCTTTACGATACCGACATACTTTTCAGAGGTAACCACCCAAAAGTTTTCTTTCGGGCATACCCCTTCAAAGCGTTCTGCGGTGAGTTGTATCAGTGATTTCCCTACGCCCATCACATCGATGAACTGTTTGGGATATTCCGGTACACTCATGGGCCAGAATCGGCTGCCGATTCCGCCTGCCATAATAACGACGTGATTTTGCATTGTATTGTGTTTTTGAATTTATTTTAGTCTCTTCTGAAGATATCTCGTGTATATACTTTGTCTTTCACGTCATCCAAACAGCTGTCGTAGCGGTTGGCAAGGATGGCCTGGCTCTGTTTCTTGAACTCTTCCAGATTGTTCACCACCTTGGAACCGAAGAAAGTGCTTCCATCTTCCAGTGTGGGTTCATAGATAATGACTGTAGCTCCTTTCGCCTTGATACGCTTCATGACTCCCTGAATACTGCTCTGGCGGAAATTGTCGCTGTTGGACTTCATAGTCAGACGGTATACACCAATGATACATTGTTTCTCTTCTGCCGGGTTAAAATCTCCGTGGTTGAAATAGTCGTAATATCCCGCTTTCTTCAGCACCTGGTCTGCAATGAAGTCCTTACGTGTACGGTTGCTTTCCACAATGGCTTGAATTAAATTTTCTGGCACATCCTGGTAGTTGGCCAGCAATTGTTTGGTATCTTTCGGCAAACAGTAACCTCCGTAACCAAAGGAAGGATTGTTGTAATGAGTACCGATACGCGGATCCAAGCAGATACCTTGGATGATGGCCTGTGTATCCAGTCCTTTTACTTCAGCATAGGTATCTAGTTCGTTGAAGTAAGATACACGTAGTGCCAGATAAGTATTGGCGAACAGCTTCACTGCTTCTGCTTCCTTCATGCCCATGAACAAAGTATCAATGTTTTCCTTGATAGCTCCTTCCTGCAAGAGTGCCGCAAATTCATGTGCCTTTTCTTCCAGGTTTTCTCCGGCAATGGCACGGATGGCTTCATTTTCTGCATCCCGTCCATCAATTATTTTGGGGAAGCCTACAATGATACGGCTTGGGTAGAGGTTATCATATAGAGCCTTGCTTTCACGCAGGAACTCTGGTGAGAACAGTAGGTTGAATTTCTTTCCGGCGAGGGCAGGAGTGGTGCGGAATTTCTCTGCATATTTCACATACAGACTGCGGCAATATCCTACCGGAATAGTACTCTTAATCACCATTACCGCGTCCGGGTTTACTTCCAGTACCAAATCAATCACTTCTTCTACGTGACTCGTGTCGAAGTAATTCTTCACTGGGTCATAGTTGGTGGGGGCTGCAATGACTACAAAATCTGCATTTTTATAAGCAGAAGCCCCGTCCAGCGTGGCTGTCAGATTCAGTTCTTTTTCAGCCAAATACTTCTCGATGTATTCGTCTTGAATCGGACTGATACGTTTGTTGATTTTCTCTACCTTTTCAGGGATGACATCCACTGCAGTTACTTGATGATGCTGTGAAAGCAGTGTAGCGATGGATAAACCTACGTAGCCTGTACCGGCTACAGCGATAGTGTAATTTTTCATATTACTTAATTATTTAGTTGCTGCAAGATTAGTGTAAAGGTTACTTATTTCCCTATTTATAGTTTTTATGTTAAATTTTGTTTTTGCAAGAATTGATGACTGTTCGCTGATTTTTTCTCTTAGATTTTTATCTTTTATTAAATTCTCCATTTGAATAGCAAGTTTATCACAATCTCCTGGATGAAAAAGTAGAAGATTTTCTCCATCTTTTGCAATGTCAGGAATTCCCCCTACTGGAGTGGTAATAACAGGCAAGCCGTATGCCCAAGCATCTAGTACAGCCATTGGAAAGCCCTCTGCATAGCTAGGCAAACAAAAAATAGATGCTTCTTTGAAAGCTTTATCTTTATCTTTTCCATTTATCCATCCCAAAAATTGTGTCTGTGATTCAATCCCTAGTTCTTTTGCTAGTTTTTTCCCATTATCAATTTCTCCATTTCCGGCAAAAACAATTTTCCAGTTAGGATATTGAGATGCTATTTTAGCAAAGGCTTTAATCATGTCAGCATATCCCTTTCTTTTGTTTACAGTACCAGCATATAAAATGATATTCTGTTTTGTGTATTTTTCTGGTAGAATTTCAGTCGTACAAGGATTATAAATGACTTGTATTTTATCTCCTAAATGGAAAGTGTTATTTACATATTTTTTCCATAATTGTGATAATACAATTACTTTATCCGCATGTTCAAAAAGAAATTTGTATACATTTTGATACTTTCCATTGATAGTCGTCTCAGGAGAGAATGCATGAAAATGTACAATAACTTTCTTTTTCCATAGTTTAGACCACCACATAAAAAGACATTTTCGAATAGCTGATGGAGGTTCACTTGTATGAATGTGTACTATATCATAAAACGGAAGATTTAGCATAAACAGAATCCATCCTTTGCAAAAATAGAATAATTTGAAAATACTACCTTTGTCAATATGTGTTTCAATCCATTTGCAATGAAATTCTTTCCATTGCTCACCTTGTTGATGTGCTTTTATGACAGAAGTAATGCCACCACGTGTATTATGTGATGTTGCAACTATTAAAATTTTACTCATAATCGTGCTAGAAGAAATAAAAGATTAATATGTTGTTTGAATGTTAAATAAAAAAATAGTTTATATTTTAATGGAAGTTTTTTATATGGATATTGTTGGGCGATTTCTTTCCAAATATAATCTTGACAGATTTTTGAAAGCCATCTTTTCTTTTGGATTAAACTGATATTTGACTTACATACTTGTCTAATGGCAAATCTGCTATATCCAATAAATAATCTTATATTGCGTAAATTAGCTTCCTCTCCTAAGTTGATTTCTTTTAATTTGTTTTTTAGATAAAGATATAGTATTTTATTTTTTTCTATTCTGTCAAATCTTACAATTCTTGTTAGAGATTGTTGATTTATACGATAGTGATAAAATGTTTTAGGTGTGATTGCTATATGTTTTGCATGATATAAGAAATCTATATTAAATATTAAATCTTCACTTATTAATTCACGTTCACTATGGAATAGGATTTTGTAATTATCAATAATTTCTTTTTTATATAATGCACAACATGATGAAACTTGAATCTTTCTATCTTTTTTTTCATTTGGTGAAGTTCCAATCATATCTAATAAAAATCTCCTAATTTCAAGGCTGTCAGTGAAGTATTCAAAATTATTAATATTACAGTGACCTGATGTATTTCCATTTGGAAAAAATCTTTCATAGGCAAAATAGATTGCATCAAGTTGCTTTGAATCTGCTTCTTCCAATAATTCACTATAAGTACATTCGTCTATATAGTCATCACTATCTATGAATGAGATATATTTACCGTGAGCTTCTTTAATACCACTATTTCTTGCTAATCCTAATCCTTCATTTTTTTTGTGTATAACTTTGATTCTAGAATCTTTTTTAGCATATTCGTCGCAGATTCTAGGGCAATTATCAGGGGATTCATCATCTACTAAAATAACTTCAATATCTTTTAGTGTTTGATTGAGAATGGATTGTAGACATAAATCTAAATATGCTTCTACTTTATATATAGGAACAATTATAGAAATTTTGGGCTCTTTCATTATGATTTTGATAGACTTAAATAATTACGAATAATAGATTTATGATTTATGAATAAACTTACTTATTTGTTTGTTTATAAAAACTAATATATAAGGATATTCATGTAAGATTTTATATATATATAGTTTTAATTTGAAGGAAAAATCATACTCTTTCGAGTATTTTTTAATATTATAATATGGTCTTGGAATATAATTCCAAGCTTTATTTCGGGCTTTTAAATTGTTAATTTTTATTTCAGACTTTATGAGTAGGAAAATTGCTTCTTTAGAGTGCTTAGATTGTGTTATTCCTTTATCATTTACAGTGTAATAGTATAGCTTTTTGTTTATAGCATAAATATTATTGGTTTTCGAACCTGTATATTGGACGAACCAAGCATCATTTCCTATTGGTATTTCTTCAAAGAATGCATTTATTTTGTGAAGAAATGTTCTTGAGTACATTTTATTCCAAGGTGCATTAAAAGCATGTTTAAGATTTATGGCATTATAATATGTAGGACACGATAAATATGTTTCTATGATCTGTGGATATTTATTATGATTGTACTGATGTTTGTTTATGTTGTAATTAAAGTATGCATCAAAATAAATAATATCATAATTTGATAAAATGTATTTATCTAAAATTGTTATAAACCCTTTCTCATAATAATCATCACAATCTGCAAATAGAATCCATTTACCAGTTGCCTTTGATAAACCTACATTTCTTGCATGTCCAGCCCCTTTTGAATTCGATATTTTTATGATTTTTATTCGTTCGTCTTTTTCATCAATTTGAGGAGAAGTATTTTTATCACTATTATCATCTACTATGATAATTTCTATATCATCGCGTTTAGGGATGGATTGAATACAACGATTTAATAAATCGGGAGAGTTTTTGTGCGGGATAATAAAAGAATATTGCTTATTCATTTTTTTGAGGTATTCTTATATTTAGTAAAAATAGTAGAGAAATCCAAAATGGAGTATTTAATAATATTGTACCTGTGGTCATTAAGGAAAAGAAACTATTAATGAATGTAACAAAGAAAAATGAAATCATCATATCCGTATTTACGTTATTATTCTTTGACATTAAATATATTCCTCTTTTTATTCCTTTAATGATGAAAGAAATGAATGGGATTAATCCTATAATTCCAAAAGTCATTAATGCTTCCAAGATGATATTATGTGGATACATACCTTTCCACATTGATACTGATGTTGTCATTCTAAAATATGATCCTATCCATGGTGATTCTGAAATTTGTTTTAATGCAAGCCCATATCCAGTATCATTATTGTCAGATGAGAATCTACCAGATGTATCTCCTTCATATATTGCGTCTTGTATTCTAGATACAAGATAAGGAGAATATTCCTTTATAGATTCTAAGATTATGTTTCCTATTGAATAAAATATTAAGATAATTATAAAAAACTTGATAAACATGGTCGTTTTATTTTTGCTCTTGGCATATACTAGCAAGAGTAATGATATAAAAAACCAAAGAATAGGTCCTCTTTTTGCACATGAAGAAAATATATATATTGAAGAAGCCAATATTATTATAAATATAATGAAATTCACAAACTTATTTTGACTCCATTGATTTTTGTATGTTATAGCTAGTAATAAGCATGCTGACGTATAGTTTGAGATTGTTAATGGATTTATGAATACCACTTCACTATCTATTTGAGTCACTTGTAAATTATCAATACCAACATAATGAATGTACCATAGGCAGGGTATTAATGTAAGGATAATATATGATAAATAAAGATATTTAGAATTTAATTTTTTATAGTTGTAGATTGAGATTGTCATCATTATACATATTATATAGAGAGTTTCTTTTATATAAGTAAATATATTTTCAGGAACCCCTAGCAATGATTTTAATGGTAGCGTGCGATCGATTGTTAGATCTTTTAAAACAATGACTGAGTAGATTATAAAAAAATAGAATAATAATTTGGCGGGAATAGTATTGAATTTAATGATGTTTCTTGAGTATGAATAGAAGAGAATATATAAAAGAGTTACATATTTTATTATTGTTATTAGAGTATGGGCTATTGGGTAATAAATGTCAAAAATTAAATTTATTATAGTTGTACTAAATAAGACGATTAGAGATAGTTGTATAAATAGATTAATCATCATAATATGCTATTATAGATTTTTAGGAGTTTATCTACTGTATTCTGCATTGAATATTCTTTTATGACAAAATTCTTTAGCGCAGGCTGAAATTTTATTTTATCATCTAGGAGATTCACTATTCCTTGACCTATGGAATCTATATCATAAGGATTCGTTTCAACGCACATATTATTATAATATTCTTTAGGACCGTTTATGTTGGTTATAGCTATTTCACATCCTAGACAAGCAGCATCCAAAGCAACTATACCTACACCTTCTTGTATGCTTGGTAAAGCAAAAACTTTAGCTTTTTTATAAAGGTTTATTTTTTCTTGTTCGCTTATGTATCCTAAGACTTGTATATTGGATGAATTGCTAATCGCTTTTTTTAGTGGTTCGAATTGTAAATCTGTACCTTTGTTTCCTGCAAGGATTAATTGAAATTTATATCTTTTCGCAGCTTCAATTAGGCTTAAAACATTTTTCCTCTTGTGAAAGATTGAACTGATATGTAGGCAGAATTTTTCCTTTTTTGATAAGTCTATTGTTTCTTTTTCGATAAAAGGACTATATGAAAGTGGGACAATTTCCAACTTTGTTTCTGCTATATGATATACTTGATGGATAAATTCTTTTTCGAAGTTGCTTCTTGTACAAATCTTTTTAAAAATGGATAAAGTTTTATGTGTAGTATAGACGTTATCATTAAAATTTATTTTATTTCTTGTAATTGAGGATAATTGATATTTTATATTACTTTTTATGTAATTATACTTACATTCAGGGTCAATTATTGGAGATAAAATAATATTGTTATTTATTTTTTTTAAGCGTTTGGCTAGGTTATATATCCATTCACCTCCGCAAAAGAAATGTATTATATCAAAATCTTTCCAATTATAGTTATTCCAATTGTTGATGTATTCTACCTCAATATTGTTTTTTTTAAGAGCATCCCCCCATGTAAAAGCTTGAGATCTTATTCCATTTGATTGATTAGAAACGATGACTTCGGGGTATATAATAAAGGCTACTTTCATGTATTCATCCTCCTAATAAATATCGTTTTACCTTTTTGTTTTTAATGTTTTTTATTATTTTTACACTTGTGATATATAACAATAAACTCAAAAGTATGGAACATATTATTTTATGTTCTGGTATGAGTGGGATTTTAAAGTACGTAATAAATCTGCCAATTACTACATGAATAAGATAGATACCTAAAGATATTTTGCCCGTTTCGATTAAATGTTTATCTAATTTTGGGGTATACTTTTGGCATATGTTTGATGTTTTATGTAGTATTATATAAGCTATTATGCTGCATGTAATTCCGTCAAGAATTCTAATGTATATAGGGTAGTTTAACATGTTTGTGCCATAATAATAACGTGTCACGGTGATTACTATAACTATGCAAAAAACTGTAATTACTTTTGTTAGGATTTTATCAACGAATATATGATGTATATTATTTTTATATTTACTGTAAATAATGCCTAACCCCATGATTAGAAACATCCTTATAATTTGGCAGTCAACGAATAAAAAAACAGGAATTCTATTGTAAAAAAATAAAGAAGATATATAAGCTACAATAATTATAATTTTGGTGATTGTGTTTCCTTTAAAAAACGCATAATATATGATTGTTAGAACAAATAAACAAATTAGGTACCAGTATGTTTTTGAAACATTATATAATTGCCAAATAGTTATATCATGGAATTTATTAGAGATTAAAAGTATTAAGAGTATAATAAGTGAGTTTATAATTGCAGGAATAAGAAGTCTTTCGAATTTGTTTAGAATAAGTTCTTTAAAATTTCTCTTTAGACTAGACTGAAAAAAATATCCTGATATAAAAATAAAGAGGGGCATGTGGAATGTATATATAATATTAAATACTGGATTAGACCATGAATTTTCACCATAATTTAATTGTATTGCATGCCCTACTACTACTAAAATTATAAGAAAACCTTTTAGAAAGTCAAAACTATTATCTCTATTTTTCATAGGGCTTTATTTAAGAAAGCTAAACTATTAATTCTTAATTCTTCGATTTTTTTCTCAACTTTATTCCAATCAACGAATTGATTTATAATAGATTCTAAACTAATGTCGGGTTGATATATTTTGTTTTTAAGAGACAAATCTGTTAATAGGTCAATAACTCGATTATTTCCTCCAGAAAATTTGCCATTTAATGGGAAATAAACAAAGTTTGTGTGGCATAATAGACAAAATACAACTCCATGAAATGAAGTAGTTATAACTAATTTAGAATTTGCTATATTTTCAATCCATTTGGGAATAGAACAATAGTCATAAGTAACATTGCCGAATAATTCATTTGAAGGAACATATCCACTTGATGTCGTAATTATGGTATTAAGATTATTTTTTATACTGTATTTGTAAATTTCTTCCCATCTTATATCATTCGGAGACGAAATATTTATTGAATAAATAAATAACTGCTTCATCTCTTTTGTTTTTATTTTTAGCGCTTGGATATAAAAGCTAAATGGTAATAATAATGTTGGATCTAATACATGTTGTGCTTTGCAACCAATGGATGCACATATATTAACTCCACTTTTTTCTCTTACCGATATATAATCGAATTTACATAGGAGTTTTTTTAATTTTTTTCTATATTCTATCGGGTATTCTTGCATAGCAAAACTTGCTGCATAAGAAATTCTTTTAATGTTTTTACCTCCAAATTCCAAGAAAAATGTTTTGTTTTCGTTATAGTATAGAGACTTAGCCCATACTTGATCACTTCCTGTTATGTAAGCATCTGCTTGGGGGGGATATTTTTGTAATTCTTTAAGTGATTTATAGGTTTTAGGTGATTGTATAATATATTGTTGTTTAAATTCTTCAAAATTTCTATTCTTTGTATTGGAGATATATTGAAGTGTTTGTTTTTTCTGTTTTTTCTTAAATATATTTTTTATAAAACTTAATATTCTTTCCTTTTTATTTAAAAGAATGACTTCAGAATGAGTATATCTTATCAAAAAAGGTGAATAACCTAAGCTTAATAAAACTTGTTGAAGTGCATAACATTGTAACACTTGTCCATAATTGTCTTGAGTTTGCCAAAATGTAATTATTCCTATTTTCATCAGATCCTATTTTTTATTATTTTGATAATTTTTTTTATTACATTTTCTTTTATGCATAAGTCGATTAATTTTGAGATATTATTGGAATAGGAATCTATATGCTTAAAGAAATATTCTCTTTTGGGATGTTTGGGGGTATATTTGTCCAGGCCTTTATTAGATAAAGTGCTTGTGAAAGATGTTTCTTTTATATTGAAAAGTTTGGAATCAATAAGTTTTTCTCCTTCTGCTGTATTTATAAAAACCAAGCTAACCCCTAAATTGTCATCGAATTCAGGTAGATATCTATAGATACCCCAATAGTCTGCAATTGTTAAATCACTTTTACTTTGAAATCTCTTAAACTTACAAGCATAACAACTAGGTCGAAGGTATAGATTGTTTAGAAATCCTTTCATATAGATATTATTTCTGTGAACTTCAGACCAAGAGGTCGAATTTGAGAAAGAAAATGTTAATTTGTAATTTCTCCAACCAAGTTTTTTGTCTCTAAATGATATGTTTGAAATCTCAGCTTTATTTTTTTTTGTTATTTCTTTTATGTATAGTTGCCAAACTTTAGGGCTTGGAACTCCATGGCATAAAAAATCAATAGTTGTTAGATTTGAATATTTTTTATATTTTAAAAAAGAATTTAATCCAGCAACTTGACATGGAGTGCCCACAAATAGAACTCTTTTTCCATCCTTTAAATTGTCTTTTATATTGATATAGGTTTTATTTATATCACTTTGTACATATTTAGAACGCATTAATGGAATAAGCTGATCAATATTATATGCCATAGCATGTTCCACGTTCCATTGTGCAGAGAATTTGGCTCCATATACAACTCCGTTTTGCAATATAACCTGCTTAGCTATTTCATAGAAAACTCCTCCAGATGAACTCATTTCTCTGATATAATTGTCTTTATTTTTAACAGCCAATACTTTATTCGGTTCGTTTTCTTTTATTGAATTTAGAATGGGACAAACTTTCTCACATAAGTGACATTCTATGCAATCATTGATATTTGTATTTGGATATATAAAGCCTTCATTATCTCTTTGTAATGAAATGCATTCCTTAGGACATATTTGCGCGCAGGCACTACAGCCACAGCAGTCTTCTTTATGTATAATATTTATCATTTTCTCCTGATTTTGTTAAGAATTATTCTTCTTTCTTCATTAGTAAGTGAAACGATATAACTTATTATTATAAATATAAAATATGAACTTAATATGACGTAAAATAAACGCAGGTTTGATTGTGGTAGTTTAAAGTAAATTATCAGAGGTATAATAAGTGTTAATATGCTTGTTGTAAGTAATTTCAATATTACGTCTGTAAAATATTTTCTTATTGAAAAAACCACTAGTGACTTGACAATGAATAATCGAACTAAAAATGCTATAATACATATAATAAGATGTACAATGAAAACAGAATATGGTTTTCCACCTAGTTTTAATACAATATATGAAATTGGAACAATAAGTAGTAAAATTGTACCAACAGTTATTTGATAATATTTTATCTTTCCAGTCGCATCTGCTACTCTCATAAATGGATTAGACATGGCATCGATTATTGTCGTAATAATAATTAATTTAAGGAAGATATCTGTATATTCAGGTGGATTTTGTAACCATAGATTTAAGATAGTTTTAGTTTCTAGTAGAATTGGTAAGGATATCCCATATAATAATAAAAAGGAAAATTTAGAACTCGAGAATACTAGTTTAAACATATATTCTAAATCTTTTGATGCAAATGATTTTATGATTCTAGGATTGACGGCTGTTTGGAAATTGATTGCAAAGGAATTTACAGCGTTTTGTACTTGAACTGCTATTCCTCTGGCCGCATTGATAGCTGGCGAAAAGAAGATGTTAAGTAAAACATTTAGTCCTTGAGTGAATCCCATTGAGGCTAATCCTCCAAACATAGCCCAACCAGCAAAAGAATATAGTTGCTTTATTTTCTCTTTATCAATCTTGTATGTAATATTTGCTTCTTTAAAGTTTTTTTTACAATAATATGTATATATACATCTAATAATTAATTGTATTAAGAAAAGTAAAATAGCATAAACTATTAATTTATCAAAAGGAGATATTAGAATACAATATGCAACTAAAAGTTTTGCTGATGCTTCGAATATTGAAATATAAGCAAAAGCTTTCATCTTTTCATGTGATATAATTAGTGCATTATAAGGTATGCTAATAAGATTTATTACTAATGTCAATAAGGATATCTGATAAACATACTTTGCTGCATGAAATCGATCTGCTGGAATTGTCATCTTATTTTCTAAAAACCACATTCCTCCAATCTCAGCTATAATTATAATAATTATTGATATAAAGATGTAAATGATAACGCAGGATGAGAAAGTTCTTGTTAGTTCTTTTGCATCTCCTTTTCCTAAGTCATAAGTTATAAATCTTTGTGTTGTAGTAGATAGACCAGCACAAAAAACATTAAACATACTGATAAATCCTCCAACAACATTATAAATTCCATAATCATTTACTCCTAGGGCATTTAGTACTACTCTAGAAGTAAATAAACTGACAATCATAATAAAAAGCATTCTGAGATAGAGAAATAGTGTGTTTTTTATTATGCTATTTGGCTTGTCATTTTGCATAGAACTCATTTTGTATGAAAACTATAACTGTTAGTTATTTAGTATAACTAACAGTGTTAAATTCTTAATTTTTTCCTAGTTAAAATGAATATATAGTTATTTTCTATTATAATTACCTATTCTTTTTTGTATCCATATCCATATCCATACTTTTTCCCATAACCATATTTGCCATATTTGCCGTATTTCCCGTAACCGTAGTAATAGCCATTTTTACGCTGATTCATGTCGATGCAGTTAATCAATGTACAGAGGTTCGGGAGTTTATGGTCTTTCTTCAGTTCGTTAATGAGTTCATAATGGCTCTTGTGGGTATAGCCGGCACGACAGATATACACACTCAGGTCGGCTACACGGGCAATCAACTGAGTATCGGTTACCATCCCAATGGGGGCTGTATCCAGAACCACATAGTCGAAGTTTGCTTTCAAAATCTCGATGGCCTGATCGAGTGTTTTTCGTGCAACTAACTCCGTAGGGTTGGGAGGTACTGTACCTCCCGGAAGGATATATAAATTAGATGATATAGCAGAAGGCTGGCACAAAGAAAGTAAATCGGTATGTTCCGGATTGGCCAGATATTGGGTGATGCCTTTTTCTTTATGGGAAATCTGGAATACCTTATTCAGACCGGGTTTGCGGATATCAAGTCCTACAATCACCACTTTCTTACCCATAAAGGCAAAGCTGCAAGCCAAGTTACCGGCGGTAAAACTCTTTCCTTCACCGGAACTGGTGGAAGTGAAGAGAATTACCTTTTGCCCTTCCTGCAACATGTACTGGATATTGGTACGTACGGAGCGGAATACTTCTTCCATCAAGTCATTGTGATTTTCGTGGACGACAATCGGGTTGCCTTTGGTATCTACCATGGGCACGTCACCCACTACAGGTACATCGGTAATCTTTTCGACATCGGCTCGGCCTTCTATTTTGAAACGAAGCAGGTTGCGCAAATAGATAACTCCCACTGGAATGCCGATACCCAATACCAATGCAATCAGGTAGAACAGCTTTTTGTTGGGAGATACGGGAGCACTTCCAGCCATGGCTTCTTCAATGATACGACCGTTGGTAGCGGTAGAAGCCAAGGTAATGGCGTTTTCTTCCCGCTTTTGCAGTAACAGCAAATACAGACTGGCCTTGATTTCCTGCTGGCGGGTGATGCTCATCAATTCCTTTTCTTGGGTAGGCGCATTACTGATACGGCTGGCATACTTCTTACCTTCGCGATCCAAGTCAGACTGGGTGATAAGCAAGCCTTTTTCTACATTATCTACGGTTGTCTGCACATTGGCACGCGTAGCCCGGATACCGGCATCCAATTGGACAACGGCGGGGTTGCTTTCATTGGAGGTGCGAAGCAAACGCTTGCGTTCAATCAATAGGTCATTATACTTGATAATTAAATCACTCAGGCCTTGGTCTGCCAGTCCTACATTGGCAGGAATCACTTCCATCTCATTTTTCGGGTCATTGATATAGCTTTTTAGGAAGGCGATTAGTCGGAGTTGGGTGGCATTTTCTGCTTGTTTCTGTTGGTAGGCAGAATTTTCTTTTAATGCCAATTGGGCATCGGAACTTAAGTCGGTCAGTCCGGCCTGTTGCTTGAAACTGGCCAGCTGGCTTTCCGTGGTACCCAATTCCTGATTGATAATGCTGATACGGTCATCTATAAATTGGGCGGTTTTGGCAGCTACTTCGTTTTTGTCGTTGTTGGCATCTTCGTTATACAAGGCTACTAGCATATTGATGAAATCCACGCCACGGGTGGGGTTACTTTCATCCAATGAAAGGGCTGCGATAGTAGTTGTTTTAGAAGTGGGTTCACTTGTTAAATTTTTTGCGTATGCTCCAGCTACGGCAGTAGAAGAGAATACAGTAGCTGTGATGGTACGCGTTTGGTCTATTTTGGCCAGCGTAGAATCGCTGTTCGCAGAAAGGGTAAAGACACCCACAGGAGTAGTAAGTACTCCTGGAAGTTGGTCAAAATGTTTGTGAAGGGTCACTTTGTCGGCATTCCGACTGGGGTAATAGCTGCCTTCTACATCCACTTTCCCGTCGGGGGTACAGACCATTTCCAAGGTCACTGGGCCAAAGAGGCGGTCGGCCTCTTCGGGTGTGGTCCATACCTGCACCGGGGAGGTTTTGTACAAATCGGCCGGATAGCGGAGGGTCTGTGCCTCTTGGTAATTGATATAGAGATTCAATTTGTTGACGACCTTCTTAATAAGGGTGCGGGAATGGAGAATTTCTACTTCGTTGTCGAAATTGCTGGCCATACTAAGCATGCCCAAGTCCTGCATGGCCTGCATGGGAGAGGCAGACGGGTTTTTGGTCTGGTCGCCCTGTTTAATCAGTACGGTGGCATTGACATTGTACACGGGAGCCTGATAACGCAGATAGGCATACATGACGATGCTCATCACGATGACGCAGCCCAGAATCCAGGGCCAATACATCAGGTATTCAAAAAACAGTGCCTTGTAATCTACGGGCTTTTCATCTTCCGGCTGGAAGCCGTTTTCGTATCTTTCGTCACTCATAGTAAGCGTGAATAGGTGTTTTTTATGGATTTCTTGTTATTATAATCTCTTTATTTATTTGAATACAGTGACCAACAGGCTGGCAATGGATACCAGAATGGAAGTGGCACTGATCCAGATGGTGGTGCTGTTGCCGATATCGGAGTTGCGTGCCTTGGTCTTGTTGGGGGTCACGTAAAGAATGTCGTTCTGCTGAAGATAGAAATAGGGGGAGAGCACCAAATCGGCATCGTTCAGGTTCAGAGTCTGAATCTGACGCTTGCCGTGGGCATCCTCACGGACCAGTTTGACGTTGTCGCGTACGCCATACACCGTCATGTCGCCGGCCATGGCCAAGGCTTCCAATACGTTTACTTTTTCATTGGTAACAGTGAAGGTCCCAGGACGAGTTACTTCTCCCAATACGGATATCTTGTAATTAACCATGCGTACGGTTACAACCGGGGTTTCTTTCAGGTAAGGAATCAGCTTTTCACGAATCAATTCTTCTGCTTGGTTTTTGGTAAGCCCACTGACTTTTAAGCGCCCTAATACGGGAAAGTCAATTTCACCTTGGTTGTCTACCAAATATTGCTGTAAACTGGGTTGAGTAGTAGTGCGGAAATTGCTATTAGTTACGTTTGTAGGATCTTGCACCGTCAGGTTGAAAGGAGCGGCAGCCTGTGGATCGGTTGTATTTACCGTGATGTTCAGAATATCCTTGGGCATGATTTTCGCATCGTAGAGAGGAATTTCCTTCCCGTAATTGTTCACTACTTCCGGATCTTGCAGATACGGTACCTTCTTGTACGACGTACACCCGCTCACCAGCAGGGCAGACAACGTCAGCATGCAAACTGCTTTGTATAACTTCATCTTGTTTCTATGGTTTTGTTTTTTACAATTTGAGAATGAATTACTTCCCTTCAGGGCAGGCTTCGCCGTTACCAGTCCCACGAGGTGTTCGTTTGGAATAGGGATTGGTAAACGGCACAATTCTTTATAATTCGCCGCGAATTTAAAGGTTATTTTTGATTTATTCAACGTGAATCCGTTTTTTTTGAGGAAAAAGTGGGCAATTTCCCGTTGATAATGAACAAATTTGTCGTTTTTGTAACAAAAATGCTTGAACGTTCTTGTCGGTTGGTATATGGGGCAAAACGCTTCGACGTTTGGACGTAAACGCCGAAGCATTTTACCGGAAACGCCGAAGCGTTTTGCTCAAAACGTTTAGGCGTTTGAGATGAAACGTCGAAGTGTTTTGAGTGAAACGTCGAAGCGTTCTGGAGGGTGAGCTGCCGGATAGGGGCGGTACGGGTTGCCAGAGGGTGAAAAATAATGCGGAAAACCGATGAAAAAATGACTGAAAAAATTTGTCTATCTAGCTGAAAATGAGTAAATTTATAGCGTAATCAAAACAGAGAAACCATGAATTGTATGCACTTGAAAACAGGAACGGCGAAGGCCGCGTGCGGTGAAGACGTGCCGTTCCAGATGAGGATGTACCGGAAAACCGAGCTGGCCTGCCTGTATTTCCCGTACACGGACAAGAAAGGAGCCTTAATGAACCTGTGGCGGTGGATCAAACGCTGCACCCAGCTGGATCAGGCTCTGCAGGAGGCGGGCTACGACAAATACCGGAAGTATTTTCTGAAACGCGAAGTGGAACTCATCGTGAAGTTCCTGGGCGAACCGTGAAACTGCCGGAGGGTGGAGCTTTTTTTTCAAAAAACAGTCCCCTTTTTAACGGGTATAGTTAATTAAGATATATATATACTACTAATGGCCGCGCGAGGGTCTTAAGAAAGGTTTGAAGTAAAATTTGTTAAATTTTTCATAACACGCTGGAAATGAGTACCCAATTTGCGCGCAACCCTTAAGTGAACCCTTAAATAGTGGACGAAAAGTCGTATGGCTTGATTGACTGACAAAATGTCACATTGTCTATAGGGCAAAAACGACGATAAAAAAATCGCAAAAATGTTTTTTTATTTCAATATGTTTCATAATATTTGCAGTGCGAAATCGACAAGAGCTTCGTTGGAGGTGAATGAGTTTCGAAAAAAATAACTGAGTAATTAACCTGTATGCAAAGAAAACATCCATAAAGGGCCCCTTTGTGGATAGGATTTTTGTGTGCCTAAAACAAAGAAAGGAAGGAAATGGGTTGCGAAATGAAAGATTTTCTCAGCTTTAAGAAGGTGGGAAAAAATGGCTACCTGATGGTACCGAGAAATTTACTGGAAGAGGTGTTCAGTGTGGACAAACCGTTTACAGAGGCTCAGGCTTATCTGTATCTGTACATGAAAGCGTCGTTCTGTAACCGGAAGGGAAAGAGGCCGCTGAAAAGGGGGCAGCTGACGTTTACGGCGTCTGTCCTGGCCAAACGCTTCAAATGGAAGGTGTATACGCTGAGGGAGTTCCTCCATACGCTGCACAAGGAGGGGGTGATTGTCCTGGAACAGATGCCGGGAGTGGGACAGAAAGTGACGATGTGCTTCTACGAGGTGCTGGCAACCGGACGAGAGAAACCGACAGGCGAGTCGGAACAGGCGGATTTCAATGAGTTCTGGAAACAGTATTACTCGCTGCTGGATCGGCAGGGGTACGACTTGTATGCGGCGCTCTCGGAATGGGAAAAGCTTACCGAGGAGGAAAAGAGGCTGGCCGTGCAGAACATGGTGCCGTACTTCGAATCGCTGACGGACATCCGCTTCGTGAAAACGGCCTGCAATTACTTGCGCTTCAAGGTGTACCTGAGGCCGGAGAACGTGGAAAAAATGCACAAGAATCAATAAACCAACGAATTGTGATAACCTTAAATCTTTTGATGTATGAAAACGGACTATACTGGACTGGGCTTGGAGAAGTTGTATGACTTGGAAATCGAACGGGCGGTTATGGGAACGTTGATGTTCGACCCGGCTGTGGCAAAAAGGCTGGGACCCTCACTGAAACCTGAGTTTTTTTATTCTGAATCGATACGTGTGATGTTCGTCGCACTGCGGTCGCTGATGGCCAAGGGCATGGATGCGGACTTGCTTCTGGTGACGCAGGAGCTGAGGACGATGGGCTGCCTGGAAAAGGCGGGCGGGCCGTATGGCGTGACGATGGTGGCGGGCGGCGTGGCGAACCGGGTCTTCGTGGACAACCATGTGCATGTGTTGTATGAGCTGTATCTGCGGCGGAAGATGCTGGCAGGACTGTACAAGCGGATGAGAGAGGTGGGCGACCTCACGCAGGATGTGTTCGAAGTGATCATGGGGGTGCAGAAGGATGTGGAGGAAGTCATGGAAAGGTCGCCGCTGAGGAGCAACCTGCAGGACATGAAGTCGGTGATGAAGAAGACGTGCGACCGGATCATGGACCGGGTGAGCCGGAGCGTGAACGGGGTGACGGGTATCCCCACGGGCATCCCGGAACTGGACCGCATGACGGGAGGATGGCAGCCGGGCAACCTGATCTTTACGGCGGGACGACCGGCCATGGGAAAGACGCAGCTGGGACTGAAGTTTGCCATGGAGGCGGCTTCGAGGGGGTATCATGTGCTGCTGTTCACCCTGGAGATGATGAGCGAAGAGGTGGGGGAACGGCTGCTGCTGATGCGCACGCCGGGACTGTATGCGAAGGTGAAAGGGGGACGGGTGACGCAGCAGGAACTGGATGAGCTGTTCCGTCAGGCCCGCGAACTGGACAACTGTCCGCTGCTGGTGGACGACAAGGCGTATTTGGGCATCGACCAGCTGTGTGCGGAGGCGCGGATGGTGCATTCGCGCTACCGGGTGGACCTGGTGGTGGTGGACTACCTGCAGCTGCTGGGGGTGACGGAACGGGCGGGACGCAACCGCGAACAGGAGGTGGCGGAGTGCTCGCGCAAGCTGAAGACGCTGGCCCGCTCGCTGGAATGCCCGGTCATCGTGGCGAGCCAGCTGAACCGGCAGGTGGAGCAGACGTTCAACCAGCGGCCGGAACTGAAGCATCTGCGGGAGAGCGGGGCCATCGAACAGGATGCCGACATGGTGCTGATGCTGTGCCGCAGTGAGCGCGACCGACGGAAGAGCGGACTGATTCTGGCCAAGAACCGGCACGGGGAGGCGAGCAAACCGAACTCGTGCATCGAACTGGAGCTGTTCTAGACGGGAACGAAAATTTTTTCTCTTCAAATGTCTGCGAATCGCTACGTACTTCTACAACGGCGGAATCCCGGTGTCGTATCTTTGTCATGTAATCGGAAAGGAAGGCGCCACGGACCGGATTACAGAGATAGTTTTCAGGTTTAACTTAAAAAAGAAAGAAGTATGAAAAAAACAGTGACTTATTCAGTAGTGGGTCGTGTAAACCCGTCGGATCGTGAAAGTGGTGAAAAGAAGTTTTATGCGCAGTCGCAGGCCCGAGGTGAAATGGGCATCCGTGAAATCTCGGAACGTATCCACCAGATGTGTACCGTGACCCGTGCCGACGTGATGGCGGTGCTGACGGCGCTGGAGGAAATCGTGTCGGAAGGACTGCAGGGCGGCGAAATCGTGCGCCTGGGCGAACTGGGCTCGCTGCAGCTGAGCCTGAGCGGCGGAGGTGCGGAAACGGAAGAGCTCTACAACGACTCGCTCATCGAACGGGTGCGCGTGCTGTTCCGACCGGGTACCATCATGCAGGAGGCCATCAACAACCTGGCTTTCGAAAAGGTGCCGGTGAAGTACATGAAGAAGGAAGAGGATCCGGAGGAAATGTCGGCTTAAGCGGACAATAGGTAGCTAGAGAGAATGAACATGATTAAGGTAAAATGGATTGTAATCAGGGTGCTGCAATGCATTCTCTGCATCCTGACTGGAAAAAAGAGAAATTGTGATGAGAAAAATTGACATGATTGTCATTCACTGCACGGCAACGAGAGCGGACCACCCGCTCTCGCCTTCCGAGCTGACGAAGATGCACCGGAAACGGGGGTTCAAATGCTGCGGATATCATTATTATGTGCGCACGGACGGCGAAATCTGTACGATGCGGCCGGTGGAAAGGGTCGGGGCGCATGCCCGGGGCTACAACGAACGGAGCATCGGCATTGCCTACGAAGGGGGACTGGACGGGCAGGGCAGACCGGCGGATACGCGCACGGAACTGCAGAAACGCTCGCTGCGAATCCTGGTGAGGGTGCTCAAGGAGGATTTCCCGGAAATCACCCGGGTGACGGGACACCGCGACTTGAGCCCGGACCTGGATGGCGACGGGGTGGTGGAACCGGAAGAGTGGACAAAGGCGTGTCCGTGCTTTGACGTGGCTACGGACTTGTAACTGAAGGGTGTTTCCCGGATCTTTCTGCCGAGGTGGCGGAGGGTCCGGGAAATATGTTTCCCAAAGGGGGGAATGTGTGGACGGGAAGGGAAAAAACTTTCAGGATTCGAAATAAACTCCTATCTTTGCAAAACTATCAACATTCGAACGGACTAACATGGAGAACTTATATATTCTGATTCTGGCTTTTGTAGCCGCGGTCATCCTGGGAAGAATCATCATTCCGAACATTCTGATTATTTCGCTGCGCAAACGGCTGTTCGACGAACCGAACGAACGGAAAATCCACAAACGGCCTGTGCCGCGCCTGGGCGGGGTGACGTTTTTCCCGGTCATCCTGTTCTCGCTCTCGGTCTTCACGGCGGTGCGCCTGATCACGGGCAACGGGCCGGTCTCGATGGAACGGGCGGAGACGCTGCTGTGTGAGTTCCTCTTCCTGATGGGGGGACTGACGCTGCTCTACGTGCTGGGCATTGCCGACGACCTGGTGGGGGTGCGCTACCGCAAGAAATTCCTCGTGCAGATTGTCTCGGCGGCGATGTTTCCGCTTTCGGGACTGTATATCAACAATTTCTACGGGCTGTTCGGCATCTACCTGATTCCGGTGGAGGTGGGGATTCCGCTCACCATGCTGCTGGTGGTGTTCATCACGAATGCGGTGAACCTGATTGACGGCATCGACGGACTGGCTTCGGGACTGAGCATGGTGGCGCTGGTGGTGTTCGGCGTGGTGTTCGTGTACCTGCAGCTGTGGTGTTATGCCATGCTGGCGTTCGTGAGCGTGGGGGTGATTATCCCGTTCTTCTCGTACAACGTGTTCGGAAATGCGGACATGGGACGCAAGATTTTCATGGGCGACACGGGCAGCTTGACGCTGGGATTCATCCTGAGCTTCTTCGTCATAAAATATTGTATGTACACGCCGGATATGTTGCTGATGGTGAAGAGCAGTCCGGTACTGATTTCGTTCAGCGTGTTGCTGGTGCCGTGTCTGGACGTGGTGCGGGTGGTGATGCGCCGGGCGCGCAACAAGCAGCCGCTGTTCATGCCCGACAAGACGCACATCCACCACAAGTTCCTGGCCATGGGGTTCTCGCCGCGCCGGGCGATGGTGACCATCCAGCTGATGTCGGTGTGCTTCTGTGCGTTTACGATGGTGGCCATCCATTACGTGAACAACACGCTGGTGTTTGTCATCGACGTGGCAACGTGGACGCTGCTGCACCTGTGGTTCGACCACGTGATTGCGCAGCGGAAGAAAAAGGGGTTATAACCGTTTCACGTAGCCCACGGGGATTTCTACCATGGCATAGCCCAGGTGGTCGATGCGGAGCATGACCTGGGAGTGGCCGCCCAGTTCCACAAGCTCGCCCTGAAGGCCCTGGAGGGGGCCCTTGATGACTTCCACGGTCTCGCCGGGGGCCAGCGGTTCGCTCTGGAAGTGTACGGTGGCTTCGGAATAGTCGAGCATGAAGCGGAAGCGGTCCATCTCTTCGTCGCGGATAATGGCGGGCCGGCGGGTGGACGGGTCGATGAGACAGCCGGTGAGGGAGGGCATGCGCTGCAGGAGTTCCACACGCTGTTTCTCGTCGGTGCGGATGAAGATGAGCATGGGGATGACGACCTGCTGGATTTTTTTCTTGCGGTCGCTCCACTGGCGTACCACTTCCTGGATAGGGAGGAAATGGGTAATTCCAGACATGCCGAGTTTCTCGGCGGTTTTCTTTTCGTGGTGCATTCTTACGTAGAAGGCATACCAATGCGCTTCTTTTTTGGCTTCCATCTGATGATACCTTTGTGATTATAAAAATATTTTCTATTTTGCCGGAATCCTGTCTATTTGCTGACGGATGAGCGGGATGCCCGGGTCGTTCTCCGAGAGAACCGGTCTTTGTGTGAAAACCAGTTTGACGTATTCGTGCATTTTCATGGAACCGATGCCTGAGGTGTCACGAAATTGCTTTAACGTTTCTCGGACTTTGCTTTTATCTGTCAGTTTTTCGATGGTTTCCTTTTCTTTTCTTTCTTGTATTTCTGCTGCAATGTCCTTGAGCACTCTGAGCAAATAGCCGGCCAGGGTATGTCCTTGCAGCAGTTTCCAATAGTCTTTTTCTGAAATACCTATGGAGGCGGTCAGCTCTTCTTTCAGGCTGAGCGTGGCGGTGTGGTATTTTTCCAGCAGAGGGCCGTATTTCCCGTTCATGTATTCCAGCCATGCGGCTGTCTCCTTGTCGCCGTCTTTTCTGGTGAATTTCAGGTTGGCAATGTCTGTCCGGAATCCTTTGATGCTGAGTAGGTCTTTTTCCGACTCGTTCAGTGTATTGTCGGCCCGTTTGCGCTCGCCTATTATAATAAGCCGCAAAAAGGGGGCGATGAGGGTGGAAAAAGACGCGACCAAAGAATCGAAATCAAAATCGGGCTCTTCTTGTGTGATTTCAGAAACGTATTTCTGTAGGATGTCGGGATACAGTTTATGATTCTCCATGGAGTAATAAATTGTATGCAGCACACAAGGGTCGTGTCCGATACGGGCGGAGTAGGAGTGGTATCCGCTGACGATATGGTCATAATCCATGTCGACGGCTACTACTTTCGACGGTCCCAGGTCGTGTACGTCCTCCATCAGGCTTCTTTTACCTTTTCGGTCGGTTTCCGTGCCGTGGCTCTCCGCATCTGGCAACTTTAACGTATGTACGTCGATTCTGGCATATTTGTCTTTGGCATATTCCAATATCTTTTTCCAGAAGAAGACATCGTCGTCTCCTTCTACCAGTACGAGCAGGTCTCTTTTCTCCGTATAGGGACGGAAATAACGACTCAACCCGATTTCTGCTGACGTATTTGCTTCTGTGAGTCGGGTCATTTCAACAGGTCCTCCATGTTAACAACCATCTTTTCCCACCCTTCGTAGATGATGGAAGGGGAATGGGTGGAGATAATCAGCTGGCTGTGGGAATTGAGCGTGCGGATGACTCGGATAAGCATTCTCTGCCAGTCGATGTGGAGTGAAATCTCAGGCTCATCCCAGAACGTGATAAATTCTTCTTCTTTCTCAGTGAGTGTGCCAATCATAAGAATCAGCAGTTGCTTTTCGCCGGAAGACAAATCTCTGGCCGGAATGAGGGTGCCGTCTTCCAGCTTGAACTCGATGCCGTTTCCTGATTCGAAGATGGTTTTACGGGTGGACTGGAACATTTCGTTCATCAGTTCCAGAAATTTGTTCTTTTTACGGTAGTATTTGGAAAGGTCGGTCAGGTTGTTTTCCCGGATGGCTTTTTCTACTTCCTGTGAGATGCCGTTGACATATCTATAATATAAGTCCAGACTTCGTTCCATATCCCAATCCAGTTCCGAACGTATTTTGTCGCTTCTCAGCAGGATGTACTTCTGGTAATCTTCCAGACTGGGCATCGTGCCGTCGAAAGTGGAAATGGCTGTTGTTTTGACGTTTACTTGATATTGCTGGCGGGTGATAGCCTGTCCGTTCTGCTTGTATGAGATGAACGGTGAAGGGGTGGTGTCTGACGGCCGGCTGTATTCTATGGAATAGCCTTCCGTAAAGACTAGGCGGACTTCCTTTACTTTTCGCAGGATGTCCATGTTTATTTCTGGAGATGTTGTCAGGGAGTAGATTACATCCAACAGTGTAGTCTTTCCTGCCCCGTTGATGCCGGATAAGATATTGACTGTGTCGTTCAGTTCCCAGTCTAATCTGTATTTACCCCAAAAGCCTGTTATGTGAACTTCTTTTAACAACATAATTCGTGATGGTTTTATATTCAAAAGTGGTCGTACTTCCCTTTTATAAAAAAGGAATCGATGACAAAGATAAGAAAAAACCCCGTATCACCTACTGGCGGTACGGGGTTTTTGTTGTTTTCTTTTGATTTTATTTGGGGGATTCCTAGAACTTTTTGAACTTCAGAATGGCGTAATCGGATTCGAGTGTCATGTATTTCTTGCCGGATTCCAGCACTTTGAACGTGGTGTTGACGTTGTTCAGACCGTAGGCCTGCAACTCCCAGACTTCGGCCGGACGGGTGTTCTCGGGAGTGGCGTAGGTGCTCATCTCCGTCATCTGGATGGTCTGGGTGGAGGCATCGTAGTGGTAACGTCCGCGGAAGGGGGAAACTTGCAGCGGACCTTCTTTCTCGGCTACTTCCACCACCCAGAGCTGGATGCTGTAGTAGATGCGTTCGCACGGATGGACTACTCCGTCGGCCTTGGTGGTGAACTCCAGCAGCTGCCAGTGGCCTTCGATGTCGCTGTTCAGCGGTTCTTTCTGACAGCCCTGGCACAGGAGGGTCAGCAGGGTAAGGCAAAGTCCTATGTAGAATGTTTTTTTCATTTCAATGGGGGATTAAAAGATGATACCTGTTTTTTTGACGGTGAGCATGCCTCCGGTGGAGTTGCCCAGGTAGTTGCCGCGGTCGAGTCCGAGGGCCAGCGAAGCGCTCCAGCCTTTGGCCCACGAGGGGGTGTAGGTGGCTTCGTAGAGGGAGCTGAACTGTTTCCGCTGCTTGTCGAGGGGGTTGTTGTAGGTACCCCAGTGGCGGACGAACGAGAGCAGTACGCGGTAGCCCCATTCGGAGGTGGGCTGGCCGCTCAGGCCCAGGTGCTGTGCCCTGACACGGTTGCTGCGGATGGTGATTTCGTGGTTCTCGTTGTAGGCGGGACCGGGAAGGAGGGGATTGCCCATGCCCATGCCCTGGTGCTGCCATGCGCCGTAGATGTAGTGGTTGTAGTAGTTGTCGTTGGCGCTGATCTGGTATTCGGGAAACTGGCCCCAGAAGCTGTCGTACTGCAGGGGACCGGTCTGGTCTTTGGTGGAGAGGCTTTCCCACACGGCGGAGGTAATCCAGCGGTTGCGGGGAAAGGTGATTTCCAGTCCGAGCTGGCCGTCTTTCCATCGTCCGTATTCCCAGAACATCTGCGAGTGGTCTTCGAAGTAGTGCTCCAGGTAGGCGCGGAACTTCCATTCACCCAGGTAGTAGTTGAGGGCGAAGTTCCAGCTTCCCAGCATGTTGCCTTCCACGTTCACCTGTTCGCCTTCGGGGGTTTCCGTGCCGCCCGACTGCGGAAGGAAGGCTTTCCAGTAGGCTTTCAGGTCGTTGGGCATGTCGACGATTTTCTCCGTGCTGCCGTCTTCGTGCTTCAGGTACTGGTCGCCGCCGAACTGGGTGGCCATCAGGATGCCGAACTCCAGTTCGAGGGGGAGTTTTTCCTTGTTGCCCAGGCGCAGCATGAGCGACTTGCTGTGGTAGAGCACGTCTTTCACGAAGGTCTGTCCGGGACGTACGAAGTCTTCCTGCCACCCGTTCTCGGTGAAGGAGCCGTAGGCAAGGTGGCCCTTGAAGGCGAGCCAGCCGCGGGTGCCCGGCACCTGGAGGTAGTCTTTTATCTCCACCCTAATCTGGGGAATGGGCTGGGTGTTGGGGCCTTCTACCAGCATGCCGCTGCTGAGGGCCGTGTTCTTGGTGAGGGGGAAGCCTTCACGTTCGCGGCTGCCGATGCTCAGGGTGAGCTTCTTCCAGGAGAAATCGGAGTATATCTGATGGATGGCCACGTTTTGTGCGTGGTGGACGGCAGCGGTGAGGTCCAGTCCGGCTTCAATGCGCCAGTCGCGGGGGAACTGTTTCTCGTAGGCGATGCCGGCCAGCAGGTAGCCGGAGTTGGGCTGTACGCTCGACAGTCCGTAGCGGTTGCCCGTGAACCAGAGGGGGGCGTAGGTGCCGCTGCCGGCAGTGGCGCCCAGTTCCACGCGGTAGACAAATGAGGTGGAGTCGGCTGTCTGGGCGTGCAGTGCGCTTCCCGACAGCAGGCTGAGTAATAAAAGGGTACGTAGTTTCATTATGCGAATTTAGAGTTTAGTCTTTCTTTTTCAGTTCATTCCGGACGCGGGCCCACAGGTCTTTGCCGAAAAGAATCCAGCCCGATTCGGCCAGGAAGGCCAGGAAGGCGAAGGCCACGGCGAGCATCGAGGTTTTGGGCGATGCCGGAGCCAGGGGCACGGTGGCGGGTTCCACCACGGCAAACACGGGCTTGGCTTCCTGCAGCTTGCCGCGGAGCACCTGGAGCTGGGCCATGGACTGGCTGTAGATTTGTTCGGCCAGGGTCAGGTTTTTCTGCAACCGGTCTTTCTCGGTGGTCACGGTCTGCAGCACGATGTTGCGGTTGGCGTCGGCAAACTTCGCGTATTCCTGCTGGGCAGCGAAGTATTCCTTGCGGTACTGCTGGCACAGGTGGAGCTGGAAGTCGTAGTCCTGACGGGCCTTGCGGGTGCGGTAGTCGGTGATGTATTCCTGGAGCTTGCTGATGGCACTGTCGGCCACGATGGCGGTAGCTAGGGGGTCTTGCAGGGTCACGCTGACCTCGGTGATGTTGGTCTTCTTGTCGGTCTTCACCTTGAGCACGCCCTTGAGCATGCCGATGCGTTCGTTCTGTTCCGGGGTGAGCTGGAAGGGGTCGATGGCGGCGCGGGCGGTGTCTTCCGGTTCGTCGCGGAAGAGGGACATGAGTCCTCCCACGGCCATGCCCGGGGCGTTCATCACGTAGGTCCACCAGGGTTTCCGCTGGGTGTCGAGGTAGTCGTAGAGCAGGCTTTCCTTGCCGTCGCGGGTCTTGACCGGAATCTGGAGCAGCTCGAGGGCGAAGGGGTTGGTCTTGACAATCTCGGGAAACATGTTGAAGGTCAGGGCGTCTTCACCGAAGCCGGTGGAGGCGTTGCCCAGGCCGAACATGGAGGCCAGGCCGGAGAGGCCGTTGGTGGCGGTCAGTCCCGACTCGGGCGAGAGGCTGACGTTGACTTTGTAGGTGGTGGGCAGGCTGAAGCTGAGCACGATGCCGACCACGAGGCCGATGCCTACGGCCTTGTAGAGCTTTTTCCGTTGTGCATATAATTTGCGGAAGATGGCGAAGAGGTCGATTTCTTTCATTTCCTTTTCTTCCTTTTGCTGTGTTTGAGGGTCTTCTGTCATTCTATGAGTGGTTTTGGGTGGTAAAAGTAATGGAATTCTGTCATTTACGCAAGAGTTTCTGGTAGATGAACTGCCGGAGGGCGCTGGGCGTGAGCCGCACGGTGCCGCGAACCAGGATGTTGTAGGCCAGGGTGGGCAGGCCGAAGAGGCCCATACGGTAGAAATCTATCTGCGAGCGGATGTCGGCCAGGGCGTATTTCCATCCTCCCCGCCGCTTGATCATGCTGCGGGAGAAACGGAAGTAGAGCAGGCTTTGCTGCACGTTGTAGAACCGGGCGCCGGTCATCAGCATCTTGACCCACAGGCGGTAGTCTTCGGGGAAGCCTTCGTAGCCGCCGGCACGGAGGACGGCTTGCTTGCGGTAGACCACCACGGGGTGGTTCACGGGACACCGGTGACGGGCGTAGGCGCGTATCTCGTCGTGGGTCTCGGGCAGCTTCTTGACCGCCAGAAGGTGGTCGGGGCTGCCTTCGAACTCTTCAATCCAGGCGCTGCAGATGTCTATCTCGGGATGGGCTTCGAACACCTTCAACTGGATTTCGAAGCGTTCGGGACGGGCGATGTCGTCGGTGTCCATGCGGGCGATGAGGTCGTAGCGGCAGTGGCGGATGCCTTCGTTCAGGGCGTTTCCCAGGCCTTGGTTGCGCGGCAGGCTCACCGTGCGGAGCAAAGGGCACCGCTGCTGGTATTCCCGGATGGTCTGTGTCAGGACGTCGGGCAGGGGGCCGTCTTCCACGAGGATGATTTCGTCGGGCTGACGGGTCTGGCACAGCAGGCTGTCGAGGGCTTCACGCAGGCAGGAATCTTGTTCCTTGGCGTAGACCGACAGCAACACGGAAAATGGAATATGGTTTAGGGAGGACATGGATGAATAGGGTCTTTATGAATGTTTTTTGGTTTCGAGTACGGACTGGTAGATGGCGAGGTGGGTCTGGTAGAATATCTCGGGCGAAAAGGCCTGAAGGTATTTCTGGTACAGGTGCTCGCCGAGGCTGTCGTCTTCGCGGGCGCGGCGGATGGCGTCTACCAGCGAGGGGATGTCTTCGAGCTGGAAGAAGGATACTTCGGTGCGGTCCACCACTTCGCGGAACACGGGGAGGTCGGAGCACACCACTTTCTTCTTGTAGAGGGCGGCCTCGATGAGGGTGAGGACGAATCCTTCGCTGCGGCTGGGCAGGGCGTAGATGTCGTAGTAGGGCAGGTAGCGGCAGGCGTCTTTCCGGTAGCCTGTGAACCAGACGCGGGAAGAGGTGCCGTTGGCGAGGCTCTGCTGACGGAGGGGTTCGAGGCTCTTGCCGTCGCCCACCACCATGAGCTTGTAGTCGGGCAGGAGGGGCAGGGCCTGGATAAGCTGGTCGATGCCCTTGCGGGGGGTGAGGGCCGCGTGGACGCCGATGAGGGGGGAGCTGCCCTTGAAACGGAGGATGGCGGCTTCCTCGTCGGCCGTGACGGTCAGTCCTTCGGGCAGGGTGCGCGTGTTGTAGGCGCAGGCCAGCTTCTCGGGCTTGAACCAGCGGGTGTAGTACTGGAGGGCGTTGCGGGTGAGGGTGATGAGCTTGTCGTGGCGGCACAGCATGCACATCCAGAGGTTGCCGGCTGTGTAGGCCACGAAGGGGTTGTACTGGTAGGAGAAGTCGGCCAGGATGTAGTTGTGCAGGGTGGAGAGGACTCCGGCCCGGCAGTGGCGCGGCTTGTGGACGAAGACGTAGCAGTCGGGACGCAGGCCGTGCGTATGGATGATGTCGAAGGGACGGAAGTCGATGGCGTGTGAGAAGGTGATTCTTTCTACGGGGCAGGGAAACTGGATTTCCTGTTCCGGGTCGAAGTAGAACACCTTGCAGGTGTGGCCGTGGCGGAGCATCTGGCGCACCAGCTCCAGCACCACGATGACCGGGCCTTTGTTGGCCAGTTTGGGAACGATATAGGCGATGTGCATAGCGTGAGTGAAAATGCGTTAGGAGGTGAAATAGTTCCAGAATTCAGGTTCCTGCATCAGCTTCTGGAAGTTCAGGAGGAACAGCAGGGCCGTGAGGAACCAGCAGATGAAGTATCCGCAGGCCCGGGGCTTGACCACGAGAGCCAGGGCGGGGATGATGAAAATCTCGCAGGTGGCGAAAATGGTGGCCAGTCGTCCGCCGATTTCTCCCATGTTGCAGGTGAGAAGCAGGAGGAGCGTGGAATAGAGGTAGGCGTTGCGGATGAGGTAGTAGCCTTTCTGCCGGTCCTTGAGCAGGGGCTCGAAGTAGAAGAAGGCCAGGCAGAGGAAGAGCTGGAAGAAGAGCACGGGGTTGAGGATGCCCAGGTTCTCCGTGCCGATGTAGCGGAGGAAGAGGCCGAACCCGGTCTGCACGAGCACGAGTTTCAGCAGCATGCCGCCCACCACTCCGGCCACGAGGCTTCCGGCCACGAGCAGGAGGACCTGCCGCATCGACAGCCGGAACTTGTAGAGGAAGACGAAGGGCAGGACGATGACGGAGCTGTAGTGCATCATGCAGGCAAAGAAGAGGAACCACAGGAAGGTGCGTTTCCGGTCTTCCAGGAGGTACTTGAGCCCGTAGATGAGGATGACCATGGCCAGGGCCTGACGGATCTGGTTCATGTCGCGGATGATGAGGAAGCGGGCGTAGTAGGTGCAGAAGCCCAGCAGCGGATAGAGGGAGAACTCCTTCAGGCTCTTCACCAGAAAGCTGACAGTGAGGGCCGAGATGGCCAGGAAGTAGAAGTCGATGTTGTTCCAGATGCTCTTCAGGAGGACGGAGAGGAGGTAGAAGCCGTGTTCGGCATAGCCTTTCTCTTCGTTGTTCCACTGCCAGAGGGTGTCGGTCTGGTCGTTGAAGAAGGTGATGTAGTTGATGGAGTCGGTGCCGCTCTCGCCCCGGAAACCGATGAAGAGGACCATGCAGACCGCGATGGCCGACAGGACGAAGTTGCGCTGGCGGACCCGGCAGAAGTCGATGAAAAGCAGTACCGACAGCAGGAAGAAGATGAGCGGATAGATGTACATGGGTGTCTTTTATGCTTGGGTGGAGGTGAAGCAGCGCATGAACGTGGTGTAGAACCAGGGACAGCACAGCAGACGGCACCGCAGACGGCGTTCGAGGTTGAGGTGGGTGCGGCCGATGCGGAAGGCACCGAGACGGCACAGACGGCGGTACTCTTCCTGTTTCAGGGAGAGGGGGATGCGGCCGAAGAAGAGCCGGTTGATGCTGAAGAACTTGTGGGTGTCGACCCATTGGCGGGCTGCCTGGTCGTAGGAGCTGTCGGAGGTGTAGCGGGCGCTTTCAATCTCGACAATCTTCTGCCAGCTGCGGATGGATTTCAGCACCTGCTGGTAGCCGCGGGTGGTGGTGATGCTGCCTTCCCGGTGGAAGTAGTTGTAGACACGCACATCGCGGAAGGTCATGCGGCGGACGTATTTGTAGAGGTGGAGGGTGAACTCGTAGTCCTCGTGGATGATGCCTTCGGTGAAGCGCACCGCATGGCGGGTGAGGAGCTCCCTGCGCACGAGGAAGAACCAGGCGCTGATGCCCACGGGGTAGTCGCGGATGTAGGTCTCGCCCGAGATGACCTTGCCCACCGGCTGCCGGGAGGGGTTGAAGCCTGCCGGGCTCTTGTCGGGCCAGATGTCGCAGTAGTTGAAGGCCAGCAGGTCGAGGTCGAGGGCGTCGGCCTGGTCGAGCAGGTCTTTCAGCACCCGGCTCTCGACGTAGTCGTCCGAGTCGACGAACCAGATGTATTTGCCGCGGGCATGCGGGATGCCGAAGTTGCGGGCCGAGCTCAGTCCGCCGTTGGGCTTGTGCACGAGGACCAGGTTGGAGAACTCCCGGCAGAGCTGTTCGACCAGGGAGATGGAGCGGTCTTGCGAACCGTCGTCCACCACGATGATTTCATAGTCCTCGCGGGGGATGTCCTGCTGTTCCAGGGAACGGATGCACCGTTCCACGTAGCGTTCTACGTTGTAGACGGGTACGATGAGGGAGAGACGGATCATTCTTTCTTGATTTTTTTATAACTGCGGTTGTACACCCAGAAAAGGAGGGGGTTGTTGCGGATGAACTGGTAGATATTCTTCTTGAGCTTGCTGCTCTTCGACACCCACGAGCCCGCGAAATGGTGGACGGTGTAGGTGTTCCGTGTGCGGGTGACCTTGCCGGTGGTGTAGGACTTGGCCGTGAAGTAGTCGTTCGGGAAGAGGTAGACGGTCTGCGGGTCGTCGGCCAGCTTCAGGGAGGTCCGTTTCTGGAAACGGTGGTCGGCCGAGAGCAGGCTGTACATGATTTCGGGCAGGGGCGTGATGCTCATGCGTCCCTGTGCGTCGATGAAGTTCCGGTTGTGGTAGTAGTCCAGGCACTGTTTGAGGAGGGGGTGGTGCTTTTCCGCCCCGAAGATGCCGGCCTCGATGCCGTCTTCCTTTTCGTAGCCGAAAAAGTAGGGGCTGTCCAGCAGTTCGTCGAAGGGCTTGACCACCTCGATGTCCATGTCCATGTAGATGCCGCCGTAGTGGTACACGGCATACAGGCGGATGTAGTCGGCCGCGAAGGCATATTTACGGGCTTCGAAGGCCTGCCGCACCCATTCGGAAGAATGGAGGTCGAAACGGTTCCGGTCCCACAGGATGAACTCATAGTCGGGGAGTTTGGCTTTCCACGTGGCCATATAGTCTTGCAGGTTCTGGGGAACGGGGTCACCGCTCAGCCAGCAGTAGTGTATGATTTTGGGTATCATTTGGCAGAAGGTTTAGCGGGCTGGCCGACTTTCTGCAGCCGGTAGCGCCAGATTTGTGCTTCGTTTTTCTTTCCCCTCAGCCGCAGGTAGAGGAAGTTGGCCAGGGCATTGAGGGCGTAGGGGAGGTTGCTGAGGTAGTAGTAGGCCCGGCCGTACCGCTTGGTGTAGTAGGTGCGGCGTGCGTCGAAGAGAAAGTCTTCGTAGTGCGTCCGCAGGGTGAAACTCTGTCCTTCCAGGTGGATAATCCGGGAAGTGGGGACGTTGTAGATGCGGTAGCCCAGCTGTCTGACCTGGTAGCACAGGTAGGTTTCTTCGAGGTACATGAAGAAGTCCTTGTCGAAGCCGCCGATGCGGTCGAAGAGGGCCTTGGAAATCATCAGGGCCGCGCCCACCACGTGCGGCACCTCTTTCGGGGCCGTCCCGGCGTTGAAGTCTTCGTTGAAGCGGGTCATGGTGCACGACCGCGAGTTGATGAGCTCCTGGAGGATGCCCGGCTCGCGCATCTCGTAGGAATGTCCCGGGGTCTGGTCGGCCTTGTAGAGGTTGGCCCCGCAGACGCCGGCTTCCGGGTGTCCTTCCATGAAGTCGAACAGCTCTTTCACGGCGTTGTTCATCAGCAGGGTGTCGGGGTTCAGGCAGAACAGGTACTTCCCGCGGGCATGCGAGGCCCCCAGGTTGTTGGCCCTTCCGAAGCCCAGGTTCTCGGGCGAAGGCAGGAAGGTGATGCGGCGGTCTTCGGGCAGCAGGGTGGGCCGGACCGGCGAGGCGTTGTCGACCACGAGCACCTCGAACGAGAGGCCTTCGGTCTTGGCGTACAGACTGTCCAGGCAGTCGAGAATCAGTTTTTCGGTGTTGTAGTTTACGATGATGACGGATACGTCCATAGGATTGGGTCTAGCAGGTTTCTGAATGAGTTACAACTGTTTGTCGGCAATCAGCCGGCCCCAGTACTTGGGCGAGAAAGAGAACAGGAACGACAGGCCTTTCAGCAGGTTCCGGTACCTGTATTTGCCCAGCGGAAGGCTCAGGTCTTCGTCGGGCTGGTCGCAGAAGAACAGGAGGGGCACCTCGAAGGTCTTCAGGCCGCGGGCCCGCAGGTAGACGTTGAGCAGGCGTTCGGCCATGAACCCGTAGATGCGTTTCTGGTAGGGCGAGTAATACTCGATGTGGGTTTCCTTTTCCACCTTCTCCAGGATGCCGAACAGCCACTGGCAGTAGCGGTCGAACTCGCTCCAGCCCATGATGAACATGTTGCAGGGACGGAGCTTGTGGGAGTAGTACATGACGTCGTCGAAGGCCTGGCTGAAAGTCGGGTCGCCGTCGCTCTTGACGAGGCGTTCGAGGGTGCGCAGGTCGTCGCTCACGTGGGTCACGCAGTAGTCGTTGAAGAGGGACAGCTGCAGCGTCATGGGCTTGGGCATGATGACACAGCCTTCTTCCAGCCGGGTAAGGATGTCGGCCGGGATGCGGATGTCCTTGCCCTCGCATTCGCCCGTGGGGAAGAGGGTGCACGGAAAGCCTTTCCGGCCCTGGCGGTGGAAGTCGAAGTAGCGCCGGTAGTGGCAGAGCCCGATGTAGTCGATGTCCTTCAGGTTCTTCCAGGCCCAGTACAGGGCCGTGAGCTCGCAGTAGCTCGGGTTCTTGGCGCTGATGTGGTCGCCGCTGTCGTCGCCCTGGATGTGCAGGTCGCACGAAGCCAGTGCCTTGCCCACCTGGATGGGAAGGTAGTCCTTGTCTTTCAGGTAGATGTCGTCTTTATGGATGCACGTCAGGATTTTGATTGTCGCCATCTTTTACAGGTCTAGGTTTAATACTTTAGCGATGATGGGGGCCATGTCGTAGTATTTGTACTCGGCCAGCCGTCCGCCGAACAAGACCCGGCTCTCCTGGTCGGCCAGTTCCTTGTAGCGGCGGTAGAGGGCGTTGTTCTTCTCGTCGTTCACCGGATAGTAGGGTTCCATGCCGTCTTTCCACTCGGTGGAGTATTCCTTGGAGATGACCGTGCGGGGGCATTTCAGGAGCTCGTCGCCGAACAGTTCGAAATGCTTGTGCTCGATGATGCGGGTGTAGGGCACCTCCTTCTCGGTATAGTTGACCACGGCATTTCCCTGGAGGTTGGGGCAGTCGTGGATTTCCTCTTCGAAGCGTACCGTGCGGTATTCCAGCTTGCCGAAGCGGTAGTGGTAGAACTCGTCAATCTTGCCGGTGAACACGATTTTCTCGGCGATGCCTTCCCAGTGTGCCCGGTCGGCAAAGAAATCGACGCCCGTGCGTACCTCCACGCCCTCCAGCAGTCCCTGGATGAGACGGTTGTATCCTCCCACGGGGATTCCCTGGTATTTGTCGTTGAAGTAATTGTTGTCGAAGACAAAGCGGACGGGCAGGCGGCGGATGATGAAGGCCGGGAGTTCGGTGCACTGCCGTCCCCACTGTTTCTCGGTGTAGCCCTTGATGAGTTTCTCGTAGATGTCCTTTCCGATGAGAAGGAGGGCCTGTTCTTCCAGGTTGCGCGGTTCGGTCACCCCGTCGTGCCGCATCTTCTGCAAGGCTTCCGCCTTCTGTTCCTCGATTTTGGCGCGGGCCGCTTCGGGCGTGGTGACCCCCCACATCTGGTAGAAGGTGTTCATGTTGAAGGGAAGGTTGTAGAGCTTTCCCCGGTAGTTGGCCACGGGACTGTTGGTGTAGCGGTTGAACTCCACGAAGGAGTTGACGAAGTTCCACACCTCCTTCTGGTTGGTATGGAAGATGTGTGCCCCGTACTTGTGGACGTGAATGCCTTCTATGTCCTCGCAGTAGATGTTTCCTCCCAGGTGGGGGCGTTTGTCGATGACCAGGCATTTCTTGCCTTGTTTCCGGGCCCTGTATGCAAAGGTGGCTCCAAAGAGGCCGGAGCCGACGATGAGATAATCATATTCTTTCATGATGTAACCATTTTGATAGTTTGATTCTGAAAAGGTCGAGTTGGAAAGCCAGCTGGATGTAGGCGGCGTGCTTGCACAGGAAAATCAGCTTCAGCACCCACACCCGTTTGGGCGGGAAGAACTGCGAGCAGAAATCGTTTTCGTGCAGCAGGGTGTAGCAGAGAAGCAGGAATTCGCGCTTCTCGGCCCGCGTGATACCTGCCGGCCAGGCTTTCTTGTAGTAGATTTCCACGGAGTCGTAGATGTGGAAGGCGTATTTCTGTCCCAGGTAGGCCACGTAGTCCGGGTTGTCGGAGATTTTCCGGGCGGCGTCGTAGAGCAGTCCGGCCACGTGCTTCCGCTCCTTGTGGGTGAGAATCCGTTTGGAAAGGCTCTGGTCGTTGGAGGTGGTGAGGTAGTGGTAGCCGTGGTAGGGAATGGTTCTGACAGAGGTGACGTGCTGGCAGTACTCCAGGTTGAAGAGCTCGTCTTCGTAGCTGTTGAGGGCCTCGCAGAAGGTGAGGTGGTACGTCTCCACGATGCGGCGCCGGAAGAGCTTGTTCCAGGGAACTCCCACGAGGTTCTTCTGGTAGAGGTAGACGAGGGCTTCGTCCATGCGCGTGTAGCGGTGTGCGTGGGGCGTGACGAACGTGGTGTGTCCGTCGTATTCGATGGCGGCCCCAATCAGGTAGAAATCGGTGTCCGGCGTGAGGTATGACTGGAACGTGGAAAGCAGGTCGTGCTCCATCCAGTCGTCGCTGTCGGCGAAGTAAATCCATTCGCCCTGGGCACGGCGGATACCGGCATTGCGGGCGGCGCTGACGCCACTGTTGGCCTGGTGGATGACCTGGATGCAGGGATGCTGGCTCGCATAGCGGTCGCAGATTTCCCCGGAGCTGTCCCGGCTTCCGTCGTCGACCAGAATCAGTTCGAAATCGCGGAAGTCCTGCCGGAGGATGCTGTCGAGGCATCGGCCGAGTTGCGGGGCCACGTTGTAGACGGGCACCACGATGGAAATGAGCGGGTGGGAGGTAGTCATCTTTTACGAAGGGTAGTGAGTTTGTTTTTTACCATGGTCTTTTCCTGCGGACTCAGTCCCAGCAGGTAGATGCAGCCCAGCAGGATGAGGGTGCTGGACGCGCAGACCAGCAGGAAGCCGATGAAGTTGTCGGGGGCCTGCCGGTAGACGAGCAGGGAGAGGCCCACGCTCAGGACGAAGACCGGCACAATCTTGCAGAGCACCTGCCGGACATAGGCGTCCATCGGCATCTGAATCAGGGGGAGGACAATCCGCAGGCGGGCATATTGTGCAATGATTTCCACGGTGATATGGACGAAGAACACGACCTCCGGCGGCAGGGTGGTGAACCGCAGCAGCAGGTAGGAGATGGGCACGATGAGCAGCAGGATGGTGCCTTCCACAATCTGGAATTTCTTGATCCGTCCCGTGGCGTGCACGGAGTTGATGATGGGGTTCGACAGGCAGAACAGGATGCTCGTGAAGAGTATCAGCCGGAGGAAGGACTTGGTGTGGGCCGGGAAACTGCCGAGCCACCAGGAGAGGACGGTGTCGGCTTCCAGGGAGAGCGGGATGCAGATGAGCAGCATCAGGTAGACGGAGTATTTGGAACTGGCCACCACGAGGCTGTGCATCCGTTCCAGGTGGTTGGCTGCGTAGCTCTTGGTGAGCTGCGGGTTGATGGCCATCTGGAAGTTGGTGCAGAAGTTGTTGGCGATGCTCTGCACCTGCACGGCGATGCCGCGGGCCGCGTTGACCACCGGGTTGAAGAAGATGTTCAGCAGGATGTTCAGTCCCTGCGTGTAGCCGAAAATGGCCAGGTTGCCGTTCATGGTCCAGCCCGCATAGCTGAAGATGTCCTTGAACAGTTTCCGGTCGGTCTGCCGGAGCTGGATGTCTTTCGTCTCTTCGAAATGCCGTTTGCAGTAAAGAATGTAGAGGGTGAAATCGAATGCCTGGATGGTAAACATGTAGAGGGCATAGAAAATCAGCTTGTCGGCCGGGATGTAAATCAGCACGAACACGGCAATCAGTTTCAGGAGCGCATCACCCAGGGTGAGGTAGGCAAAGGCCGACATCTTTTCGTGGGCAATGATGGCCGCGTTGAAGGGCGTGCTCAGCAGGCTGCCCATGGAGGTGAGGATGGAGAGCTGGTAGACCCACATGGCGGCGTGTTCCCTGGCCGCGGGGATGTTCAGCTGCGTCAGCACGAACCACAGGCCGACGGTTTCTCCGATGAGGAACACCACCCCGGCAAACAGCACGTGAATGAGGACGATGTTCTGGAAAATGTTCTTCAGCTCCGGGAGATTGCCTTTTCCCAGGTAGAACGTGATGTAGCGGGAGGAGGCTCCTGCCAGCGAGTTGGTGAGAAAACCCAGGAAGGTGATGACACCTCCCACCACGTTGTTGATACCAAAGTCTTCTACGCCAAGGGTTTTCAGAATCATCCGGGAGGTATAGAGGCTGATGAGCACCAGTATACCCATGCGGACGTATAAAAGCACGGTGTTGTAGGCTATCCTTTTGTTTTCGTTTTGCATCAAAAGGAGAGAATCTAGGGTTTCGGGCACGCTTCGCGGTTACCTGTCACATGAAAACATGTGAGGTAAGCGCGGCAAATAAGATTGCAAATATTTTGCAAAATTATTTCTTTTCCGTGAGACAGCCAAAAATAAGCCTCCGCAAAAAGAGGATTTTTGCAGACTTCGGAAGATTTCTGTAGATATTCTGTAGAGATAATGAAGGAAACGGGCAAATACTGCATTCCCTTCCGGATACTTGCGGTAATTGAAGAATTTTATGTAAGTTTGCAAGATAAACGCAAGAAGATACATGGAAGATTTTATATCGACGACGGTCAATGTGACGGCCAATAGAGGGAACAGCCTGATAAACAGGAAAATGATTCTCCGCATTTTGGGTGTGCTGCTTTTCATGGAGGCGATGATGTTTCTGGTGTGTGCCGGCGTGTCGCTGTGTTACGGAGAGAAGGACTACATTTATTTTATTTATACGACGCTGATCAATGTGGTGGTGGGCAGCCTGCTGCTCCTGCTGGGAAAGGGAGCGGAAAACCGGGTGACACGGCGCGACGGATATTGCATCGTGGCGTTCACGTGGCTGCTTTTCACGGGCTTCGGGATGCTGCCTTTCTACATCAGCGGGGGCATTCCCTCGGTGACGGACGCGTTCTTTGAGACGATGTCGGGCTTTACCACCACGGGGGCGACCATCCTGGACGACATCGAGTCGCTTTCGCACGGCATGCTGTTCTGGCGGAGTTTCTCGCAGTGGATTGGGGGACTGGGTATCGTGTTCTTCACGATTGCGGTACTGCCCATCTTCGGGGTGGGCAACCAGGTGCTTTTCTCGGCGGAGGCCACGGGGGTGACGCACGACAAGATTCACCCGAAAATCAGCATCATGGCCAAGTGGCTGTGGACGGTGTACCTGATTCTTACGGTGGTGGAAACGGTGCTGCTGCTGGTGGGCGGCATGGACTTGTTTGATGCCGTGTGTCATGCCTTCTCTACGACGGCCACGGGAGGATATTCCACCAAGCAGGCCAGCGTGGCTTACTGGAATTCACCTTTTATAGAATATGTGATTGCCATTTTCATGACGCTCTCGGGAGTGAACTTCTCGCTGTACTTCATGTGCATGACGGGACGCGTCAAGCATTTGTTCAAGGACGAGGAGTTCCGGCTGTACCTCATCTCCATCGGGGCGGTGACCCTGCTGATTACGGGGTCGCTCTACTGGCACAACCATTACGGGCTGGAGGAGGCTTTCCGCAAATCGCTCTTCCAGGTGGCTTCCGTTCATACCTCGTGCGGGTTTGCCACAGACGACTACAACCTGTGGGCACCGTTCACGTGGATGCTGCTGATGTATACCATGGTGGCGGGAGGCTGTGCCGGGTCTACGGCCGGAGGTATCAAGATTGTGCGTCTGCTCGTGGTGTTGCGCAACGTGAAGAATGAGTTCCACCTGCTGATGCATCCCCGTGCCGTACTGCCGGTGAAGCTGAACCGGATGGCGGCTTCGCAGCGGACCATTGCCACGGTGATGACTTTCGTGCTGTTTTATTTCTTCTGCATTTTCGTGTGCTGGCTGCTGCTGATGTGCATGGGAGTGGGGCTGGAAGAGGCTTTCGGTCTGTCGGTGTCGAGCCTCGGCAACGTGGGACCGGGACTGGGTGCGTTCGGTCCGGCGTTCTCGTGGAGTGCGCTGCCGGATCTGGCGAAATGGCTGCTGTCGTTCATGATGCTGATTGGGCGTCTGGAACTGTTCGGCGTATTGCTGCTGCTGACTCCGAGTTTCTGGGAAAGACGCTAAGGGGAGGCTACGGCTGCAAAAGGCCGGATTGGAGCTTCATTCTGTACAATCATAAAAATAAATTCTTGTCTGATGGTACGGATAAAAACCCTGATTTGAACGTATTTTTGAAAAACTGTCGTGAGGAGTGCGGTATCAGGCACTTTTTCCCGCATACAAGAAAAGGACCACTCCCCTTGGGGAATGATCCTTTTTTTTATGTCGGAAAATCGGTCGGTCAGTCGATGAAGCGACGGGTGAGCTGTTCGAACTCGTCGATGCGGCGGTCGCGCAGGAAGGGCCACCAGCGGCGTACGTTCTCGCTGCGTTCCATGTCGATTTCCACCACGAGGTTCTCTTCTTTCAGGTTGCTGGCCTGGGCGAGGATTTCACCTTGCGGGCCGGCCACGAAACTGTTTCCCCAGAAGAGGATGCCGTTGGTCTGTCCGGACGGGTCGGGTTCCAGTCCCACACGGTTGACGGCGATGACGGGCAGTCCGTTGGCTACGGCATGGCCGCGCTGTACGGTGACCCAGGCACCGAGCTGGCGCATCTTCTCTTCCTGGGTGTCGCTGCTCTCCCAGCCGATGGCGGTCGGGTAAATCAGCAGTTCGGCCCCTTTCAGTGCCATGATGCGGGCTCCTTCAGGATACCACTGGTCCCAGCATACCTGCACGCCCAGTTTGCCGAGAGAGGTCTCGATGGGTTCGAAGCCCAGGTCGCCGGGAGTGAAGTAGAACTTCTCGTAGTAGGCGGGGTCGTCGGGGATGTGCATTTTGCGGTATTTGCCGGCGATGCTTCCGTCGGCATCAAAAACCACGGCGGTGTTGTGATACAGTCCGGCGGCACGGCGTTCGAACAGGGAGGTGACCAGCACGATGTGGTAGGCGGCGGCTATCTCACTGTAGAAGCCGGTGGAAGGACCGGGGATGGGCTCTGCCAGGTCGAACAGACCGGTGTCTTCCGTCTGACAGAAATAAGGTGTGTTATGCAGTTCCTGGAGTACAACCAGTTGCGCACCGGCCTGTGCCACGGAGGCAATGTTGCGGTGCAGCTTTTCGAGGTTCTGTTTGAGGTCGGGGGTACAGGACTGCTGTACGAGGCCGACGCGGATGGTTCGTTTCATGATTCTATGTCGTTTTTAACGGATTCGGGATATTGCATGGTGACGCAGTGGAGGGAGCCGTGCTGCTGGATGAGGGCCCGGCAGTCCACGCCCACGATTTCACGTCCGGGGAAGGCTTCGGCCAGCACCTGTGCGGCACGGGCATCGTTTGCCGGCTGGGCGTAGGTGGGGTAGAGCACGGCCTCGTTCATAATCAGGAAGTTGGCGTAGGTGGCCGGGAGCCGCTGTCCGTCTTCGTCGTAGATGGCTTCGGGCATCGGCAACGGCAGCAGGCGGTACGGGTCTCCTTCGAGGGTGCGGAAGGTCTTGAGCTGGTCTTCCATGGAGCGGAGGGCGCCGTAGTGCTCGTCGTCCTTGTCCAGGCACTGCACGTAGGTGATGGTATGGTCGGGGCAGAGGCGGGCCAGGGTGTCCACGTGGCTGTCGGTGTCGTCGCCGGCCAGGTAGCCGTAGTCGAGCCAGAGCACCTGCCGCAGGTTGAAGCGGTCCATCAGGTAGGCTTCGATGTCCTTTCGTGAGCGCGTGTCGTTGCGGTTGGGAGCCAGCAGGCAAGGCGAGGTGGTGAGCAGGGTGCCCTTTCCGTCGCTTTCGATGGAGCCCCCTTCGAGCACGAAGTCACGGCAGTTGATGTAGTCGCCGTTGAGCACGCCGCTCTTGAACACGCGGCTGTTGATGAGGTTGTCCTTGCAGGCGGCGAACTTCATGCCCCAGCCGTTGAAGCAGAAGTCGAGCAGCAGCGGGTCGGTGTGCCGTTCCAGCAGGGTGATGAAGCCGTGGTCGCGGGCCCAGGTGTCGTTGGTGGGACATTCCACGAAGGTAATCCGGTCGCGGTAGGGAAAGTCGGCCAGGGCTTTCGGGAATTCCGGTGCCACGAGCAGCAGCGGCTGGCGTTTGGCGATTTCAGTGGCCAGGCAGACAAAGCAGTCTTCCACTTCGTCGAGCATGTAGGCCCAGTCGGTGTCGGCATGGGGCCAGGTGAGCTGTATGTAGCTCTGCGGGTGCCATTCGGCAGGAAGGTAATACGTCTTTTCCATATTCTAATGTAATTGTTTTTCGTTGGAGGTTCTTTTTTTCTGTGCAGCCGGAAGGTCGGCGTCTTTCTGGACATATTTGTCGTTGTCGTCCTTCTCTTGCTTGCTGCTGCGCGCTTTCCGGCGGCGGAGGAACCAGTCGACCAGCTCTTTCCAGTTCATGAAGTCCTTCTTGTACATGATGCCGATACCCTGTGTGGTCAGGGTCGACTTGGTGAAGTAGCGGTCGTTGGTCTGGTTGTAGCCACGCAGGCGGAACTCCCCGTTCTTGGTGAGCAGCCAGATGGCCTCGAAGTCGCCCACGAAGTTGGTGTTGCGCAAGGTGTTCTCGCGGTATCCGAAGTTGCCGTTGATGATGAGCCGGTTGTTCAGCAGGCGGCCCGACAGGATGGCTTCGGCTTCCACGTCGCTCCAGCCTTTCTCACCCGTGGTGAGGTTGGTGCCCACGTTCCAGTTCTGGTTGTTGATGACCTGCGAGAGCATGTTGTTCAGCTGTCCGGACAGGGTGCTGAAGGCCAGCGAGCTGGTGGCATCGGTCTGCCCGGTGTTGTTGGCATAGTCGTAGGTGTAGAACTTGCCCACGCCCAGCAGGTAGATAATCTGGGTGTTCATCTGTTCCTCGGTGCTGGTGAGGCTGCGCACCAGTTCCCGGTCTTCGTCGCTCACGGTAGGCAGTTCCAGTCCGAAGCTGAGGTTCGGCGAGGTGAGGTTGCCCGTCAGGTTCAGCAGACAGTTCACCCGCACATTGCCGCGGGAAGAAGACGCATCGGCAATCAGGTCGTTGAGCGAGGCGGAGTTGACCGTATAGACGGCCTGCACGTTCAGGTTCGCTGCCCGCGGGTCGCCGTTGAACGACACCGTGCCGCCGGGCTGGAGGGTGAAATCCTTGCGGATGACGTTCTGCATGCTCATCTTGTAGATTCCCTCGGTGATGTGATAGTTGCCGAACATCTGGAACTCGCCCTGGTTGAAGAAATTGATGCGCAGGTTGCCGGTTCCGTAAGCCGATATGTAGTCGCCGGCCGTGGGGTCCATGATGATTTTCATGTTGGCCCGTTCGGCAGGTTCTATCTGCAGGTTGATATGGATGGCCGTCGGCGTGTCGTCTTCCTCTTCGTCCTCCAGGCGGTTGAGCGGGTGGTAGACCTCGGCCTTGACGGCAGCCTGCTGGCGGCGCGGGGTACGGTCGACGAAGGTCACGAAACCGGAGTTGGTGGCTTCGGCGGCAGTGCCCAGCACGTAGACAAAGGCCGTCTGGTTGTCGGCCCGTACTTCTCCGTCGACGTTCAGCTGCCCGTCGCCTCCCCGGAGCAGGACATCGCCCGTGGCATAGATGCGTCCGTAGAAGGGGAAGTCGGGAGTTTCGTGGTCGGTGTCGTACACCTTCATGCGGTCGGTCTGGAAGCGGAAACGGTAGCTCAGATCCTTCAGCTTGGTGTGCCGCAGTTCCCCGTCGGCCTGTCCGGTATGTCCTTCAGGGTCCTGGAGGCGGACATTGGGGAAGCGGAACAAGCCGGACGAGATGTGTACGGAGTCGGCCGAGGCGATGAACGTCGTGTTCAGGATGTTGACCTTCGTGCGCATCTGTGCCCTGACTTCTCCTTCCAGGTCGAGCTGGGAGAAGGGGCCGAAGAGGTGCACGTCGCCGTACGCTTTTCCGTTGACGTTGCTGAAAATATTTTCCACGAAGGGTTGCAGGAAGGCCAGGGGAGTGCCTCCGGCCTTGATGTGGAGGTCGAGTCCTTTGAGCTTGGGCGATACGTAGCCCGTGACGCCCGTGGTGCAGTCCGCATCGCGCCGGATGTCCGCGTTCAGGCGGACACCCCCCAGTTCCTTGTCCCACGAGGCAAGGATGTCGGCACGGCCCAGCACCGCCTGGTTCAGCGAGAAGTCTTTCACGTCGAGCCGGGCCTCCATGACCGGGTCTTTGAGCAAGTGGAGCAGGCGGGCCTTTCCGCTGATGCCCCCGTCGAAGCGCACGGCATGAAACTGGATCATGTCCATGAGGTAGAGCAGGTTGATGTTCTTCAGGTCTACCAGGCACGAGTCCGTGTCGGCCTTTCCCAGCCGCCCGTGGATTTTCAGGTGCTGGTCGCGGTGCTCGAAGAGGAAGTTGTGTATCTCGATGCTGTCTTTGGCAATGTCTACGCTGGCCGGGTGGATGTGCCAGGTGGTATCGTTCAGGATAATCTGGCTGGGCTGGATGTCCACGCGGGTGTGCAGTCCTTTGTGGCGGGGGGCCTGGCTGAAGGAAGCCACCGCATCAATCTTGCCGCTGTAGGTGAGCTGGGTGTTGTTGCCCCAGTAGAGCGTGCTGTGCAGCTTGTCGTCCTTGGCCCGGGTGAGGAGCGAGAGGTTGAACATGGCCCCCTTCTTCATCAGGGTACTGGCGCGCACCTGGAACTGGAGTTCATCGGGATGCGTCTCACACAGCAGGGCCCCCGACTCATAGTGCTTGCCGTTGTAGCTGAACTGCGGGAGGTAGCCGTTGATGCGCATCTGCGAGAGGCTGTCGTTGAACTGGCCATTGAGGATGGCCGGCATCTGCAGGTCGAAAGGTACGTGGAGCACCTTCGACAGGAAGTCGCTGTTTTCCATGCGGAACTGGAAGCGGAACTGGTTGTTCGGTTCGGCGCCCTTCCGGCTTTTTGCTTCCGGGAACAGCGAAGGCAGGTGCTTGCGGATGACTTTCTCGATGCTTTTCAGCAAGGTGTGGTAGGCATATCTCCCCTGGATACTCCCGTTCAGGAAAGGAGAGGTGATGCGTATTTCTTTCTCGGGCGAGTGTGCCTGCGGTTGCGTGGCGTTGATTTGCAGGTGAGGCAGGAAATAGTTGCCGGCCTCGTCGGGGGTGCGCACCTGCAGGCTGTCGAGGTGGATGCTTCCCCGCATGTCGTCGATGGAATGTCCGGAGAAGTCCGCCGTCAGGTTGAGCGAGAGGTCAGTATCTTCGTATTTTTTGGTAAGGTGCAGGGAGTACGGACGGAAGTCGCGCACTTTCACACGCAGGTTGAAGTCGGGTACCGCCTGGCTGGTGACAAAGCTCCCGTCCATGGTGATTTTCCCGTTGTGGTCGTCGAGCGAGAGGTGTCCGTTGAACCCGCCCGGCTTGAAGTCGCCGTTCAGCGCGATGTGCTGGTACTGGTAATGGTTGTATTCGAGAGACGAAATCTCTCCCTTGATGTGCGATTCCAGCTGGTTGTTGCGGTATTGCAGTCCCTTCAGCTCCAGGTCGAACGAAGTCTTCCCGAGTTCCTCCTTGGCCAGCAGTTTCCCCAGCTCAAAGTCTTGGGTCGAGATGCGTCCCGAGTAGCTTTTCTGCAAGGTCAGCGTGTCGGTGTGCATGGTCACGTTGGCGTTGAGCTGTCCCGGACGGCTCTTGACGGTGCCGTGGGCGGTGATGCGTGAAGGATAGCCCGACACGTCGCCCTGGAACTGGATGAATCCGAGGCGCTGGATGAGGTCGGGCAGGTTCGTTTCTGCCCCTTTCAGGTTGTGGAACAGCCAGGGAAGGGCTTTCTCGCTGACATCGGCCTGGGTGATTTCGCCGAAGAAATAAGGTGACTTGACAGACTGGTTGGCGTCCATCATCCCCTGTGCGCGCAGAATCAGCTCCTTCTGGGGACTGGCCAGGTAGAAGTGGGTGCAGCGGAACTGCCGTCCCTTGCCGCGGAACGTCGCGTCGATGTGGATGGAGTCCTGGAAGTGCGTCAGTGCCGGGACGAAATACGACAGGTCGGCCGGTGTGACAGAGGCCCGCAGGTTGCCCATGTAGTTCACCGGATTCTCCGGCGACGTCAGCAGGTGCGGGTCCTTGAGGTTGCCCGTAGCCGACAGCGTGTCGATGCACACGAAGGTAGACGGCAGGTGGAGAGTCAGCTCCTGCAGGTAGATGCCTTGCGGATTGGCCGTCACCTTGAGGGCAAACTTCTTCAGGCGGAAGCCGCTCTGTTCGTTGAAGCTCATGCGCCGGATTTGGGCGTTGAGCGAGTCTTTCTGCAAGGCCTTCAAGGAGAGGGTGGCCGAAAGCTCACTGATGCCGATGTGGCTGGAGTTGAATTTCCGGGGGGTGACCGCTTCCGAGAGGACATCGTAGTGCACCTGTCCGCGGCGAATCAGTACGGAGTTGATGCGCAGATCGAGGGGGCTTTCCTGCTTCGTGCTGTCTTTGGAAGCAAAGGCGTCGATGAGAAACTGACAGTTCAGCGGGGCATCCGGAGTGGGACGGCTCAGACGGGCGTCCAGACCGAACAGCTGGATGCTGCTGATGCGAATCTGCTTGCGGAAAAGCGAAGGAATGTCTATCTTGACGGAGAAACGCGAGATGCCCAGCAGGTCTTTTCCCTGCCGGTCCTTGATGCGCACGTTCTGGATGACCACGCGGTTCAGCAAGCCCAGGTCGACGTTGCCGATGCGGACCTCGGCCTGCACCAGCCGGGAAAGCTCACGGGCCGCATACGTACTGACACGATGCTGCACTGCCGGAAGGCTGAACAGGGCAATCAGGCCGAAATAAAGAATCAGTGCGGAAATGACCGTGAGGCGTATGGCTTGTTTTATGCGCGTGAATCTACTCATCTGTTTTTTCTGCAATTAGTGAACAAAAGTACAAATAACCGATGAAGAAAGTGGACATCGGAAAGGGTTATTAGCAGTTTTTAAGTTTTGCAGAAAGCTTTGTTTGTCTGTTTTTGCGGTAATAAAATTCTATTTTTATTCATTTTTACATTGAAAATGCAAATAAAAATAGAATTTATGCGGATATTTGAAAAAATATTCGGAAATTTGTGCCGTTTTTAGGAAACCATAGATTATTGAACATAGATTGACGAAATGACACAGAAACTGAAAATTCCTTCTCCGCTGGCTTCGTTGTTGCCGGTGCTGGTCCTGGTGGTCCTGCTTTTTTTTACCATTCGCCTGCTGGGAGCCGATGCGCTGGGCGGGGGCAGTCAGATTTGCCTGCTGCTGACGACGGCCTTGTGTGCCGCCATGGGCATGGGGCGTTACGGGGTGGCCTGGAGAGATATTGAGCATGCCATTGTGAACAACATTGCAGGGGTGAGTTCCGCCCTGATTATTCTACTGATTATCGGTGCGCTGTCGGCAGCCTGGATGCTGGGTGGCGTAGTACCTACGCTGATATATTACGGTGTACAGATTATCCATCCGAAATTTTTCCTGGTGTCGTGCTGTGCGATTTGTGCCGTGGTATCGGTCATGACCGGCAGCTCGTGGACCACGATAGCCACCATCGGCATTGCCCTGATGGGCATCGGCAAGGCACAGGGATTCGACGAGGGCTGGATTGCCGGAGCCATCGTGTCGGGAGCGTACTTCGGCGACAAGGTGTCTCCACTTTCGGACACGACCATCCTGGCTTCGTCGGTGACGGACACCCCGCTGTTCACGCACATCCGTTACATGATGTACACCACGGTGCCCTCCATCGTGATTGCCCTGGCGATTTTTACGGTGGCCGGTTTTTCGCACGAGGCTACGGACAGTTCGCAGATGGCGGTGTTTACCACCGGACTGGCCGAGCGTTTCCACATCACCTTCTGGGTCTTGCTGGTGCCGGTAGTGACGGGTATCCTGATTGCCCGGAAGGTGTCGTCCATCATCACGCTGTTTGTGTCGACGGCCCTGGCAGTGGTCTGCATGCTGGTGTTTCAGACCGACGTGCTGCGGGAGGTGGCCGGCGAGGGAGTGTCTGGTGCCGAAGCCTTATATAAAGGAGTGCTGCTGGCTTTGTCGGGCGGCACGTCCGTGCAGGCCTCCAGTCCGGAACTGACGGAACTGATTGCCACCCGCGGCATGGGCGGCATGATGGACACGGTGTGGCTGATTCTCTGTGCCATGTGCCTGGGCGGGGCGATGACGGCCTGCGGCATGCTGGGCAGCATTACGCGGATGTTCGTACACCTGACCCATAAGCTGGCGGGAACGGTGACGGCTACGGTGGCCTCCGGCCTGTTTCTGAACCTGGCCACGGCCGACCAGTATATTTCGATTATCCTCACCGGAAACATGTTCAAGGATATTTACCAGAAGAACGGATACGAGTCGCGTCTGCTGAGCCGTACGACGGAAGATGCCGTGACGGTGACCAGTCCGCTGATTCCCTGGAACACGTGCGGCATGACGCAGGCCACCATCTTGAGCGTGCCTACGCTGGTGTACCTGCCGTACTGCTTCTTCAACTTGCTTAGTCCGCTGATGAGCATCTTCGTGGCGTGCATCGGCTACAAGATTGTGCGTCCGGCCAAGCACAAGGAATGAACTCATTAAAACCATAAAATATAATGAACCAGAAACACGTAACATTGGCTGCCTGCCTGATGGCTTTCGGGCTGACATTGCAGGCACAGAATGGAGGCATCTCTCCGGAAATGCTGAAGGAAATTCAGCGCAGTTATCAGAATACAGCAGCCGACAAGGCAATTCGCAATGCCTTGGGCGGTACCAGCATCAAGCAACTGGCCCTGAACCAGGAAAACCAGCAGGCGGTGGACGCCGATTTCTCCATCAAGGTGGAGTCGAAGGGAATCACCGACCAGCAGTCGTCGGGCCGCTGCTGGCTGTTTACGGGACTGAACGTGATGCGGGCCAAGGCCATTGCCAAATACGACCTGCCGGGACTGGAGTTCTCGCAGGTATACTGTTTCTTCTGGGACCAGCTGGAGAAGTCCAACCTCTTCCTGCAGGGGGTGATTGAAACGGCGGGCAAGCCAATGAGCGACCAGACGGTGGAATGGCTGTTCAAGCATCCGCTGAGCGACGGAGGTACCTTTACGGGGGTGGCCGACATCGTGACGAAGTACGGACTGGTGCCCAAGGAGGCCATGCCGGAAACGTACAGCAGTGAGCATACGTCGTATATGTCGTCATTGATTGGACTGAAACTGAAGGAGTTCGGGCTGGAACTGAGAGACCTGTCGGCCAAAGGCGAAAAGACGGCAGTCATTGAGAAACGGAAGGAAGAGATGCTGGGTACGGTCTACCGGATGCTGGCACTGACCCTGGGCGTGCCGCCGACTTCGTTCGACTACGTGCGCAAGGACAGCAAGGGCAAGGTGGTGGAAACAGAGCATCACACACCGATGTCGTTCCTGGAGAAGTATGGCGACAAGAACCTGCTGACTAACTACGTGATGGTGATGAACGACCCGTCGCGCGAATACTATAAGTGCTACGAGATTGCCTACGACCGTCACTGCTACGACGGGAAGAACTGGACGTACGTGAACCTGCCGGTGGAGGAAATCAAGGAGATGGCCATCGCCTCACTGAAGGACAGCACCCGGATGTATTTCTCCAGCGACGTGACCCAGATGGACAGCAACCGCGGACTGCTGGACGTGCACAATTATGATTTCGATTCGCTGATGGGCACCACTTTCGGCATGGACAAGGAGCAGCGTATCCAGACCTTTGCCAGCATGTCGGCTCATGCCATGACGCTGATGGCTGTCGACCTCGACGAGCACGGAAAGCCGAAAAAATGGATGGTGGAAAACAGCTGGGGCCCTTCTGCCGGCTATCAGGGACACCTGATCATGACCGACGAATGGTTCAATGAATACATGTTCCGCCTGGTACTGGAAACCAAATACGTGCCGAAGAAAGTGCTCGACATTTTCAAGCAGAAGCCGATACAGCTTCCGGCATGGGATCCGATGTTTGCGGAAGAAAAATAAGCGAAGCGGGGGAAATAACCGTCCCCTGGCTTGTTTTATTGCGGAAAAAATCTTTTCTTTGTGAAAAGAGTCATTTTGACGGGGCGAGGAGATACCGGGTATCTTCGCGCCCTTTAACCTTAAATAAGTTTGCTATGAACGAGATACGACCAGTTTCCCGAGCATTGTGCAGTATGCTGTTCCTGGGATGTTTGTGGGGCGGTTTCCCTCTTTGCGTACAGGGACAGAACGGAGAAGACCTGCCGCCTGATTCCATTTATACCATTGGTTATGCCCGTGGAAGTCTGAAAAACATTTCCGGCTCGGTGGAGCAGATTACGGAGAAACAGATGAACCGGGAGCTGATTACCAACCCGCTGGAAGCCATTCAGGGACGAGTGCCCGGCCTTACCATCCTGAAGAGCAACAACGGGATGGCGGCGCTGGAGTCGGTGCGTCTGCGGGGAACGACTTCGCTGACCAGCGGCAACGACCCGCTGATTATCGTGGACGGGGTGTTGGGCGACCTGACGATGCTGGCTTCGGTCTATCCTGCCGACATCGAGACCTTTACCATCCTGAAGGATGCGTCGGAGACGGCGCAGTACGGTTCGCGTGGGGCTTCGGGCGTCATCAACATCGTCACCAAGAAGGGACTGGCGGGGAAGACGCGCGTCAACTACAACGGCAGCTTCGGAATCTCGCATGCCTACCGCAGACTGGATATGCTGTCGGGGGCGGAGTATCGCCGGCTGGCGGCGGAACACGGGTGGAGCATCCTCGACAAGGGGTATGATACGGACTTCCAGAAGGCCATCGAACAGACGGGTTTGCAGCAGAACCACAATATCGCATTTTATGGGGGAGGAGAAGCTTCCAATTACAGGGTGTCGCTGGGCTTCCAGAACCGGGAGGGAGTGATCCAGCACGAAGGCATGAAACTGTTTACGGCCAACATGAATATGTCGCAGAAGATGCTCGACGGACTGATTGACTGCGAGCTGGGACTGTTCGGCTCCATGCGGCGCGACCGCACGCTGTTCGACCTGCAGAAGACATTCTATTCGGCGGCGGCTTTCAATCCTACCTTCCCTGATTTTCCCAATCCGGAGACGGGAGGATGGGACCAGATTACGACGGCCAGCCAGATTACGAATCCGCTGGCCTGGATGGACGTGGACAACCGGGAGGAGACTTCTTATTTCAGTGCCCATGCCCGCCTGACGTTCCATCTGTGGAAGGATTTGAAGATGGTGCTGTTCGGCTCTTATACGTACAGCACGACGGAGAATGCACAGTTTCTGCCGACCACGGTGTGGGGCAACGGACAGGCTTACCGGGGCAACCGCAGGGCGGAGTCCATGCTGGGGAATGCCATGCTGACGTACCAGAAGAAGCTGGGAGCGCATTTCCTGGATGTACTGGCCCTGGGGGAAGTGGAGAAAGACCGCTTTCAGGGATTTTATACGACCACGACCAATTTCTCATCGAATACGATGGGCTATCACAGCTTGCAGGCGGGGGCCCTGCGTCCCTGGGAGGGGACAGGCTCTTATTACGAAGAGCCGCATCTGGTGTCTTTCCTGGGACGGGTGAACTATACGTACGACGACCGCTATGTGCTGACGGCCAACTTGCGGACGGATGCTTCTTCCAAGTTCGGACGGAACCACAAATGGGGTGTGTTCCCGGCCGTGTCGGTGGCCTGGAACGTGACACAGGAGAAGTTCATGCGGCCGTATCGCTGGATTGACAACCTGAAGCTGAGGATGGGCTACGGACTGGCGGGCAACCAGGGAGGTATTGATTCGTACACCACCCTGTCACTGGTCCGGCCGAACGGGGTGACACCGGTGGGCAACTCGCCGATTGTGACGTATGAAAGCCTGAAGAATGTCAACCCGAACCTGAAATGGGAGGTGAAGTCGACCTTCAATGCGGGGGTGGACATGGGGTTCTACGGCAACCGTGTGCTGCTTTCGGTGAACTATTATCTTTCCAAAACCCGGGATATGCTGTATCAGTATGACGTGAGTGTGCCTCCCTTTGCCTACAACAAACTGCTGGCCAACCTGGGTTCCATGCGGAACAGCGGTACGGAGCTTTCCATCGGTCTGACTCCGCTGCGTACCAAGGATATGGAGCTGAATATCAACGCTAATGTGACGTTCCAGCGCAACAAGCTCCTGTCGCTGAGCGGGATCTATGAAGGGGAACAGGTCAGTGCGGCACAGTATACGGCATTGGCAGGACTCAACGGGGCCGGTCTGCACGGTGGGTACAACCAGATTGTGTATCAGATTGTGGGACAACCGCTGGGAGTTTTCTATCTGCCTCATTGCGAGGGACTTGTGCCGGACGGAAAGGGGGGATACACCTATCAGATTGCCGACCTGAACGGGGGAGGCGTGAACCTGGAGGACGGGGAAGACCGTTATGTGGCCGGACAGGCTACCCCCAAGACGCTGCTGGGCTCGAACATCAGTTTCCGGTACAAGCGTTTCGATGTGTCGCTGCAGATAAACGGGGCATTCGGGCACAAGATTTATAACGGAACGTCTCTGACGTATATGAACATGAACAGCCTGCCTGACTACAATGTGTTGGCGGAGGCTCCGGCACGGAACATACGCGACCTCACGGCTACGGACTACTGGCTGGAAAGCGGCAATTACGTGAACTTTGATTACCTCACCGTGGGATGGAACATTCCGCTCCGGAAAACGCGTTACCTGCACGGGGCCCGACTGGCGCTGACCGTCAACAACCTGGGAACCATTTCCGGATATTCGGGACTGACTCCGCTCATCAATTCCACGCTCGTGGACGAGACTTTCGGGGTGGACGACAAACGGACTTACCCGCTTTCAAGAACCTATATCATCAGTTTAAGTCTTAACTTCTAAACCGCTTGTTATGAAAAGAATATATGTTTTTATATCTGCCGCTCTCAGCCTCCTTGCCGGTGCTTCCTGCAGTGCTTATCTCGATGAAAGTCCCAAGGACCGGCTGGACGAGGAAACGGCCTATTCCACGCTGTCGGACGTGCAGCGCAACGGGGTGCTTTCGCTGTACAACTACGTGGGAGGCTATGTCGACAGTCAGGGACTGCAAGGCACCGGGCGGGGCATATACGACCTGAATACCTTCACCACCGACGAGGCGATGATGCCTACCCGCGGAGGCGACTGGTATGACGGGGGATTCTGGCAGGGCTTGTACCTGCATCGCTGGGGAGTGAACAACGAGGCCATTTATGCCACTTGGGAATACTTGTACCGCACGGTGATTCTGTGCAACGGCTCGCTGGAGAAAATCCAGGCTTTTTCGGCGGCGCATCCCACGGAAGAGGTGGCTCCTTTGGTGGCCGAAGTGCGGGCCTTGCGGGCGATGTTTTATTATTATATCATGGACCTTTTCGGCAGTGTGCCTCTCATTGAGAAGAGCAGTCCGGCACTTGAAGAGATTGTTCAGGAAAAACGGTCTAAGGTGTTCTATTTCATCGTGAAAGAACTGATGGATTCCGAACCTTTCCTGAGCTTGGAACGGAGCAATCAGCCGGGAGTCTATTATGGAAGGGTGACCCGTCCGGTGGTCTGGTTCCTGTTGGCCAAGCTGGCCCTGAATGCCGAAGTCTATGCCGACGACGACTGGACCGACGGAAGCCGTCCGGACGGGAAATCGCTCTTTTTCGAAGTGGACGGACAGTCGTTGAATGCCTGGCAGACGGTGTGCCGTTATGGGGAGAAACTGGCGGCTGCCGGATACAGCCTGGAAGAAGACTATACGGCCAATTTTGCGGTCTTCAACGAGTCTTCGAAAGAGAATATCTTTGTGATTCCCATGGACAAGACACTGTATGCCAACCAGTTTATCTACCTGTTCCGCTCGCGCCACTACAACCATGCCAAAGCTTACGGACTGGGAGGGGAAAACGGAGCGTCGGCCACAAAGGAAGTGCTGGAAGCTTTCGGCTACGACACGCCGCAGGTGGATACCCGGTTTGACTATTGCTATTTTGCCGGTCCGGTGAACGACCTGGAAGGCCGTCAGGTGATGCTCGACGACGGAGTGACTCCGCTGGTGTATGAGCCGTGGAAGGTAGCCCTCGACGTATCGGGACAGCCCTGGGAGAAGACCGCCGGAGCCCGGATGAAGAAATACGAGGTCGACCCGACGGCCCTCAAAGACGGGAAACTGCTGGACAATGACATCGTGCTCTTCCGCTATGCCGACATGCTGCTCATGCAGAGCGAGGCCAAGGTGCGCAACGGAGAGAACGGCGATGCCGAGCTGAACCGGGTGAGAAGCCGGGTGGGGATGCCTCCGCAGACAGCCACCCTCGACTGTCTGCTGGAAGAACGTATGAGGGAGCTGGCCTGGGAAGGATGGAGGCGGCAAGACCTCATCCGCTTCGGCCGTTTTACCCGTGCCTACAGCGACCGTCCGCAGCTTCCGGGGGAAGAAAACGGGTATACGACGGTATTTCCCATCCCCGAAAAGGTGGTCGGCATGAATCCCAATTTATATCAGCATAAGGGATATTAAGGAAATTTTTGCTTTCTCCAGGTGACAGAATCGCTGTTTTGTCATGTAGATTTTACATTTGCCCACGATATAAAGAAATATTTCTCTAATTCGATGGGCAAATGTTCTTTTTTCACTTCTTTTTTCTTTAATTTTGCACGCAAAATAGAAAACCATTTTTTATAACCTAACATGGCAAATTTAATTAAATTGCGTAAAGGCTTAGACATAAACCTGAAAGGCAAGGCTGCTGCACAAGTGGTGGCTGTAAAGGAGCCGGGATTCTATTCACTGTGTCCCGATGATTTTACAGGCGTGACTCCGAAGGTAGTCGTGAAGGAACAGGAATATGTCATGGCCGGAGGACCCTTGTTTGTAGACAAGAATCATCCTGAAGTGAAATTTGTTTCGCCGGTAAGCGGCGTAGTGACAAGCGTGGAACGTGGAGCAAGACGTAAGGTGATGAGCATTACCGTACAGGCTGCTGCGGAACAGGACTTCGAAGAATTCGGCAAGAAGAGCGTAGCTTCTCTCGACGGGGCTGCTGTAAAGGAAATGCTGCTGAATGCCGGTTTGTTCGCCTTTGTCCGTCAGCGTCCGTATGACGTAGTGGCCGATCCGACTGTAGCACCTCGTGCTATCTTCGTTTCTGCATTCGACACGAACCCGCTGGCTCCAGAATTTGAACTGGCGCTTTCTGGCGAAGAAGCGAATTTCCAGACTGGACTGGATGCGTTGGCTAAGATGGCCAAGACATACCTGAGTATCAGTGTGAACCAGAAGTCACCTGCTTTGACGCAGGCAAAGAATGTGGAAGTCAATGTGTTTGACGGACCTCATCCGGCAGGTAACGTCGGCGTGCAGATCAACCACATTGCTCCGGTAAACAAGGGTGAAACAGTATGGACTATTGATCCGCAGGCTGTCATCTTTATTGGCCGGCTGTTCAATACGGGACGTGTAGACTTTACCCGTACTGTGGCAGTGACTGGTTCGGAAGTGTTGAAACCTGCTTACGTGAAGCTGAAAGTAGGTGCCCTGCTGACAGGTGTATTTGCCAACAATGTAACTACGAACAAGGCTTTGCGTTATATCAGCGGTAACGTATTGACCGGAAAGCAGATTACTGCCAACGGTTATCTGGGAGCCTTCCACAGCCAGGTGACCGTGATTCCGGAAGGAAGCGACGTACACGAAATGCTGGGTTGGATCATGCCGCGTCTGAACGATTTCAGTACCAGCCATTCTTATTTCAGCTGGATGATGGGCAAGAAGAAAGAATATGTGTTGGATGCACGTGTGAAGGGTGGTGAACGCCACATGATCATGTCGAACGAATACGACCACGTACTTCCGATGGATATCCTGCCGGAATACCTGATCAAGGCCATCATTGCGGGCGACATCGACCGTATGGAAGCACTAGGTATTTACGAGGTAGCTCCGGAAGACTTTGCCTTGTGTGAATTTGTCTGCTCTTCAAAGATGGAACTGCAGCGTATTGTTCGCGACGGACTCGACATGCTCCGCCGTGAAATGTGTTAATGCTAACTAAAACGATTATTAATAAATGAACGCGTTAAGAAATTATCTCGATAAGATAAAGCCTAACTTTGAAGAGGGAGGCAAATTTCATGCTTTTCGTTCTGTGTTCGACGGGTTTGAAACATTCCTGTTTGTTCCGAACACTACTTCGAAGACAGGTACGCACATCCACGATGCGATAGACAGCAAACGTATCATGTCGTTCGTGGTGATTGCGCTGATACCGGCCCTGCTGTTCGGTATGTATAATGTAGGTTACCAGCATTTCCATGCTACCAATGTAGAAGGAAGCTTCTGGGAAATGTTCGGCTATGGTTTCCTGGCTGTACTGCCGAAAATCATTGTATCCTACGTGGTAGGTCTGGGTATCGAATTTGTGGTAGCCCAGTGGAAGAAGGAAGAAATTCAGGAAGGTTTCCTGGTTTCCGGTATGTTGATTCCGATGATTGTGCCGGTTGAGTGTCCGTTGTGGATGCTGGCCGTGGCTACTGCTTTCTCTGTGGTGTTTGCAAAGGAAGTGTTCGGTGGTACAGGTATGAATATCTTCAATCCGGCGTTGATTACTCGTGCCTTCCTGTTCTTTGCTTATCCGACCAAGATGTCCGGTGATACGGTATGGGTGTCCGGTGACAGCATTTTCGGTTTGGGCAAGACTGTGGACGGGTTGACAGCCGCTACTCCGTTAGGTGTGGCAAAGGTTGCCGAGTGCCCTGCTTTCTCGTGGGATATGGTGACCGGTCTGATTCCGGGCTCTATCGGCGAGACGAGCGTAATTGCCATTGCTATCGGTGCCGTTATCCTGTTATGGTCGGGCGTGGCAAGCTGGAGAACGATGCTGTCAGTATTCGTTGGTGGTGCCGTGATGGGTTGGGTGTTCAACCAATGGGGACCGGATACCGCAGTGGCTCACATGCCTTGGTATGAACATCTGTGCCTGGGTGGTTTTTGTTTTGGTGCCGTGTTCATGGCGACCGACCCTGTCACTTCTTCACGTACGGAGAACGGTAAATACGTTTATGGATTCCTGATCGGTGCCATGGCCATCATCATCCGTGTGCTCAATCCGGGTTATCCCGAAGGCATGATGCTGGCTATCCTGCTGATGAATATCTTTGCACCGCTGATTGACTATGTGGTAGTGCAGAACAATATTTCGCGTCGTGCAAAACGTGCTATGTCTAACAAATAAAAACCGAAAATACAATGAATACCAATAGTAACTCTTATACTATCATTTATGCTTCGGTAATGGTTGTTATCGTAGCATTCTTGCTGGCTTTCGTCAACTCTTCTTTGCGCGACCTGCAAGGAAAAAATGTAGAGTTGGATACGAAAAAACAAATTCTTTCGGCTTTGGGTATCCGTGAAGTGGAAGATGCGGAAGCCAAATTTGCCGAAGTGGTGAAAGAAGACATGCTGGTGGCTGAAGACGGTTCGCTGAAGCCATACGAAGGCAGCTTCGTTACCGGATATGAGAAAGCATATAAGGAAAAGGGAGAAGCCCATCTTTTCGTCTGCGAGATAGACGGACAGAAGAAGTATGTTATACCCGTTTATGGTACGGGATTGTGGGGTGCCATCTGGGGCTATGTAGCCTTGAACGAGGATAAGAACACCGTGTATGGCACTTATTTCTCACATGCATCAGAAACTCCGGGCCTGGGTGCGGAAATCGCTACCGAACATTTCCAGAATGAGTTCAAGGACAAGAACGTGCTGGACGGAGATGCCATCGGACTGGATGTCGTAAAGAACGGGAAGATTGACAAGCCTGAGTTCCAGGTGGACGGTATTTCCGGAGGTACGATTACTTCAGTGGCCGTAGGACAGATGCTGAAGAACTGCATGGGAAACTATACCAAGTTTTTAACCGCTAAAGAATAATAGGAGGGGAAATATAATATGGGAAATTTATTTTCAGCCAAGAATAGAGAAGTGTTCTCCACCCCGATTAGCATGAACAATCCGGTCACCGTACAGGTGTTGGGTATTTGTTCGGCACTTGCCGTTACTTCCAAACTGGAACCGGCCATCGTGATGGGACTTTCGGTAACCATTATCACCGCATTCTCGAATGTGGTCATCTCATTAATCCGCAAGACAATTCCGAACCGTATCCGTATTATCGTACAGTTGGTGGTTGTTGCTGCGTTAGTGACTATCGTAAGCGAACTGCTGAAGGCTTTTGCCTACGACGTAAGTGTCCAGCTTTCAGTATATGTAGGTCTGATTATCACCAACTGTATCCTGATGGGACGTCTGGAAGCGTTTGCGATGGCAAACGGCCCGTGGGAATCTTGTCTTGACGGTCTGGGCAACGGACTGGGCTATGCCAAGATTCTGGTCATCGTGGCTTTCATCCGTGAGCTTCTGGGCTCAGGTACGTTGCTGGGTTTCAATGTCCTGAACCATGCAGCTATCCAGGAGTTCGGCTATGTGAACAACGGCTTGATGCTGATGCCGCCGATGGCGTTGATTATCGTGGCTTGCCTGATATGGTACCAGCGTGCGAAGCATCCTGAATTACAAGATAAGGAATAACAAGTAAAGGAAAGACATTATGGAACATTTTTTCAGTTTATTGGTCCGCTCCATCTTTGTGGACAATATGATATTCGCGTTCTTCCTGGGTATGTGTTCATACCTGGCGGTATCGAAGAATGTGAAAACAGCTGTCGGTCTGGGCATTGCTGTAACTTTCGTGCTGGTGGTGACTTTGCCGGTCAACTATTTGCTCCAGACGAAGGTACTGGCTGCCGACGGTATTTTGGGCATTGACCTCAGCTTCTTGAGCTTCATCCTCTTCATTGCCGTTATCGCGGCCATTACACAGTTGGTGGAAATGATTGTGGAGCGTTTCAGCCCTTCGCTGTATGCTTCGCTGGGTATCTTCCTGCCGTTGATTGCCGTGAACTGCGCCATCATGGGTGCCTCTCTGTTCATGCAGCAGCGCATCAACCTGACTCCTTCCGACCCGAAGTTCATCGGTGGCATCGGTGATGCTGTCTCTTACGCACTGGGTTCAGGTATCGGCTGGATGCTGGCCATCGTCGGTCTGGCTGCCATCCGTGAGAAAATGGCTTACTCTGACGTACCTGCTCCGCTGAGAGGACTGGGTATCACTTTCATCACTGTAGGTCTGATGGCAATGGCATTTATGTGTTTCTCTGGTTTGAACATCTAATAGGAAAGGAATAAGACAATGGATATGAATTTTATTTTAGCAAGCATTGGAGTATTCCTGGTGACTATTCTGGTGCTGGTAGTCATCCTGCTGGTTGCAAAGAATTTCCTTGTAGCTTCCGGCAACGTAAAACTGACTATCAACGGCGATAAGGAGATGGAAGTAGAGTCTGGCTCTACATTGCTGAACACACTGGCCGTCAACGGCGTATTCCTGCCTTCAGCCTGTGGAGGTAAGGGTTCTTGCGGACAGTGCAAGTGTCAGGTGATTGAAGGAGGCGGCGAAATCCTGCCTTCTGAAGTGAGCCACTTCAGCCGCAAGCAGCAGAAAGACCACTGGCGTCTGGGTTGCCAGGTGAAGGTGAAAGGTGACCTGTCTATCAAGGTGCCTGAATCTGTAATGGGTGTAAAGGAATACGAATGTACAGTTATCTCCAACAAGAACGTGGCTACTTTCATCAAGGAATTCAAGGTGCAGTTGCCTAAGGGTGCCCACATGGACTTCATCCCGGGTTCTTACGCACAGATCAAGATTCCTAAATATGAAATGGACTACAACAAGGATATCGATAAAGACCTTATCGGTAAGGAATACCTGCCTGCATGGGAAAAGTTCGGTTTGTTTAACCTGAAGTGTAAAAACGAAGAAGAAACCATCCGTGCTTACTCTATGGCCAACTATCCGGCTGAAGGCGACGTATTCATGCTGACCGTACGTATCGCTACTCCACCGTTCAAACCCGACCGCAGCGGTTTCATGGATGTGATGCCGGGTATCGCTTCTTCTTACATCTTTACCCTGAAACCGGGTGACAAGGTGTTGATGAGTGGTCCTTACGGAGACTTCCATCCGATTTTCAACTCAAAGAAGGAAATGATCTGGGTCGGTGGTGGCGCCGGTATGGCTCCGCTGCGTGCACAGATTATGCACATGACTCGTACGTTGAACACAAGAGACCGCGAACTGCACTACTTCTATGGTGCCCGTGCGCTGAACGAAGTGTTCTACCTGCAAGACTTCCTGCAGCTGGAAAAAGACTTCTCGAACTTCCACTTCCACTTGGCACTCGACCGTCCGGATCCGGCAGCCGATGCAGCGGGCGTGAAGTACACTCCGGGATTTGTTCATCAGGTAATGTACAACACTTACCTGAAAGACCACGAAGCTCCGGAAGACATCGAATACTACATGTGTGGTCCTGGTCCGATGTCAAAAGCTGTGGTTAACATGCTGGATAGCCTGGGCGTTGAAAGCTCTTCTATCATGTATGATAACTTCGGTGGATAATCAAGAAATTATAAGTCTTGAAATAAAGAAAAGCCTCTGCACAGCGCAGGGGCTTTTTTTATGCCATAAAGACTCTTCGTCGGTTGTCGCGTGAGCATACGGACAGGAGGGGCTGGCAGAAGTTCGCATTTGGATAAAGGATACTTACTTGTTGTTACTTTGTGGAGCCTAACCTGTCGAACAGTCTGCAAGTAGTAATGAATATGGAAAGAAATGAGGCGATATATTACAAAATAATGAAGATTTTGTTCATTTTGATATCTGTTTCTTGATGTACGTCAATAAATGATAGGGGAAAGGCAACTTTTCTTCTGCTTTGTTTTTATGTTGTTCAACATATACTTATCTTTGCATCGGTAAAAAGAAATAGCTCGAGCTAAACTAGAGAATTATTTAGGTAACAAAGTTTTTAGGTAAAAGATTTTAAAGGTATGAAAAGATTAGGATTAACATTGGTAGCCGCATTGGCTTTTTCAGTTTCTATGTTTGCAGAAGGTGTGCAGGGCAACAGCAATGCAGAAAAGTGGAACGGTTCAATCAACAAGTCTAAACTGACTAAGTATCTGAATCTGTCATCTACCCAGCACGAGAAAGTAGCTGATATTTGCGACTATTTTGAGCAGGAAATGACCCGTGCCAACTCCTCAAAGACTGACAACAAGGAAAAAGTTCGCAAGGCTGTATACGGCAACCTGAAGCTGATGAAACAGACACTGGACGAAAAGCAGTACTCAAACTACGTACGTCTGATGGCCATGACACTGCGCAACAAAGGTATCGACTTGAACGAAGCAAAATAAATAAAAGATATTTTTGACCTTTTCTGAGAACCCCGGAGACTTGCAAGAGTCCTCGGGGTTTTTTGTGTCTTCAGAAGGGATATACAAAACGCCGAAGCGTTTTTTAGGGGAGCAATTTCTCTGTTTGGGAAGCCTAATCCTACTCCTCGTGATAATCATTCAGGCGGTCGTTCCAGAGATACTTCCGGGTTTCGCTGACGATGACGCCCGAGAGCAGAAGCAGGGAGATAAGGTTCGGAATGGCCATGAGGGCATTGACCACATCGGCGAAGTTCCACACGAGGGACAGGTTGACTACGGAACCCACATACACCATCACAATCCACAGCAGACGGTAGGCCCGCATGATTTTCCGGCCTCCCAGGTACTCTACGGCCTTCTGCGAATAATACGTCCAGCCCAGGATGGTACTGAAGGCAAAGGTCACGATGCCGAACGACAGGATGGGAGTGCCGACGTAGGGAATTTTCGCGAAGGCCATCTTGGTCAGGGCCGCGTCGCTCGTGTAGTCGATGTCCGGATAGGCCAGGATGCTGCTCACCAGTACCAGTCCGGTCAGGGCGCAGATAACCACTGTGTCCCAGAAGGTACCTGTGGAAGAAACCAGTGCCTGGCGCACCGGGTTGCGTGTCTGGGCTGCTGCCGCCACGATGGGAGCCGACCCCAGTCCCGACTCATTGGAGAAAAGTCCGCGCGCGATGCCGTAGCGGGCCGCCATCATCACCGTGGTGCCCACAAAACCGCTGCCCGCCGCACGGGCCGAGAAAGCCGATTCCAGAATGAGGCGGATGGAAGCCCCCAGGTAGGCATGGTTCACCATCAGGATGTAGATGCAGCCTCCCACATAGAGCAAGGCCATGAGCGGGACGAGTCCCATGCACACTCTGGCGATGCTTTTGACGCCACCGATGACCACGAGGGCCGTCAGGACGCTCATTGCTATACCTGTCAGGTGAGGTGATACCCCGTAGGATTCATGGAGTAATAAGGAAATGGAATTGGCCTGCACCGTGTTGCCGATGCCGAAAGCCGCCAGTGCGGTGAAGATACAGAACAGGATACCCAGCCATTTCATGCCCAGTCCGCGTTCCAGGGCGTACATCGGACCGCCAATCATCTCGCCCGACGCATTTTTCACCCGGTATTTTACGGCCAGCAGTCCCTCTGCATATTTGGTCGACATGCCGAACACCCCTGTGAGCCAGCACCAGAACACGGCACCCGGTCCGCCCAGGGCCACAGCCGTCGCCACACCGATGATGTTGCCCGTGCCGATGGTCGCTGCCAGGGAAGTGGCCAACGCCCCGAACTGGCTCACGTCGCCGCCGGCCTCCCGGTCCTTGCTGACGGAGAGGCGCAGGGCCTTGAGAATATGCAGTTGGGGAAATCGCAGCCGGACGGTCAGGTAAAGGTGCGTGCCCAGCAGCAAGACAATCATGGGCCATCCCCATAAGAACGAACTAATCTCCTGTACAATCTTCGTAATCTGTTCCATTTTCTGTTTGTTTTGATTATTTGCGCAAAAGTATGAATAATAAATCAAAACTCATAAAAATGTGTCAGAAATAACGAAATATCAGTTTTTCTCTTTCAAAAGGTCTTCCAACTTGAGCAGTTCGTCGCGGTATTGTGCCGCTTCGATGAAGTCCAGCTTCTTGGCCGCTTCCTGCATGAGCTTGCGGGTGCGGTCGATGCTCTTCTGCAACTGTTCCTTCGACATGTACTGTACCACCGGGTCGGCTGCCGCATGCAGCTGGGCTTCCGTCTCGGTGTATGCCTTCGGAGCTTTCGGCTTGCTGTCGGCCGTTGCGGCAGAAGAAGACCGTTCGATGTCGAGCAGGGCATTGTTGCGCGAGCGCGTAATCTGTTTCGGCGTGATGCCGTGTGCCTCGTTGTAGGCCAGCTGTTTTTCCCGTCGGCGGTTGGTCTCGTCGATGGTCTGCCGCATGCTGTCCGTGATGTGGTCGGCATACATGATGACTTTTCCGTTCACGTTGCGGGCGGCACGTCCGGCTGTCTGAGTGAGCGAGCGGTGCGACCGGAGGAAGCCCTCCTTGTCGGCATCCAGGATGGCCACCAGCGACACTTCCGGCAGGTCGAGTCCCTCACGCAGCAGGTTTACCCCCACCAGCACATCGTAAATGCCCTGTCGCAGGTCGTCCATAATCTTGATACGTTCCAGCGTATCCACGTCGCTGTGGATGTAGGCGCAGCGCACGTCGTGGTTGAGCAGGTATTCCGTCAGCTCCTCGGCCATGCGTTTGGTCAGGGTGGTGACGAGCACGCGCTCTTCCTTTTCCACCCGTTGCTGGATTTCCTCCATCAGGTCGTCTATCTGGTTCAGGCTGGGGCGTACCTCGATGACCGGGTCGAGCAGTCCCGTGGGGCGGATGACCTGTTCCACCACGATTCCCTCACTCTGTTGCAGCTCGTATTCGGCCGGAGTCGCACTTACGTAAATCACCTGCTTGGCCATCTGCTGGAACTCCTCAAACGTAAGCGGGCGGTTGTCCATGGCAGCCGGGAGCCGGAAACCGTATTCCACCAGGTTCGTCTTGCGGGCCCGGTCGCCGCCGTACATGGCCCGGATTTGGGGCACGCTGACGTGGCTTTCATCGATGACAATCAGGAAATCCTCCGGGAAAAAGTCGAGCAGGCAGTAGGGGCGGGTACCCGGTTCGCGTCCGTCGAAGTAGCGCGAATAGTTCTCGATGCCCGAGCAGTGTCCCAGTTCGCGCAGCATCTCCATGTCGTACGTCACCCGTTCATACAGGCGCTTGGCCTCGTAGGGCTTTCCGATTTCTTCAAAGTAGGCCACCTGCTTCGTCAGGTCATCCTCAATCTGGTGGATGGCCCGGAGCGTGCTTTCCTTGGTCGTCATGAAGAGGTTGGCCGGATAAATCTTGTATTCGTCGAACGTGCCGAGGCGATGTCCCGAAATGGGGTCGATTTCCTCGATGCCGTCTATCTCGTCGTCCCAGAACATCACCCGGAGCACACTGTCGGTATAGGCCAGGGAGATGTCCACCGTATCCCCCTTCACGCGGAAGTTGCCACGGTTCAGTTCGATGTCGTTGCGCACGTACAGGCTGTCCACCAGCCGGCGCAGGAACACGTTGCGGTCCAGCAGTTTCCCCTTCTTGATGTCAATGACGTTGTTGTAGAAGTCCGCCGGGTTTCCCATACCGTAGATGCACGACACGGACGACACCACAATGACATCCTTCCGTCCCGAGAGCAGGGCCGAGGTGGCCGCCAACCGCAGCTTGTCGATTTCCTCGTTGATGGCCAAGTCCTTTTCTATATAGGTGTCGGTCGAAGGGATGTATGCCTCCGGCTGGTAATAGTCGTAGTAAGACACGTAGTATTCCACGGCGTTGTGCGGGAAGAAGTTCTTGAACTCCCCGTAGAGCTGTGCGGCCAGCGTCTTGTTGTGGCTCAGGATGAGGGTCGGCTTGTTCACGTTCTTGATGACATTGGCAATGGTGAAAGTCTTTCCGGAGCCGGTGACCCCCAGCAAAGTCTGTGCGGGTACGTGTTGCATGACGCCTTCGGTCAGCTGGGCGATGGCTTCCGGCTGGTCGCCGGTGGGCTGATAGTCGGATATGAGTTCGAAATTCATGAAATCAGGAAATTGGTGAATTGAAAATTGGTGTAAAATTACATATTATTTTACACATCCCTTTGCACATCCTGAAAAATTACATTAAAAAACGTCTTGGAGTTGCATTATTCGCTGGAAAAGAGTAATTTTGCGCAACTATCTTGATAAATATGAAGAAATATATTGCAATGGCCCTCCTTTCCGCGGGAATCTTGTCTTCCTGTGGAGAGTATAACAAGGTGCTGAAATGCACTGACTACGAATACAAATACGAAGCGGCAAAAACCTATTTTGCCAAGGGACAGAATTCGCGTGCGGCTACCATTCTGGAGGAGTTGATTCCCATCCTGAAGGGTACGGCCAATGGTGAAGAGTCGTTGTACATGCTGGCAATGACTTACTACAACCAGGGGGACTATGTGACGGCTTCGCATTATTTCAATACCTATTATACGACTTATCCGCGGGGTACCTATACTGAACTGGCCCGTTTCTTCAGTGGAAAGGCACTTTATCTGGATACACCGGAACCGCGTTTGGACCAAAGCAGTACCTACAAGGCCATTCAGGAACTGCAGATGTTCATGGAATATTTCCCGACCAGTTCGCGGAAAGAAATTGCGCAGAACATGATTTTCGAATTGCAGGACAAGCTGGTAGAGAAGGAATATCTTTCGGCAAAACTCTACTACGACCTGGGTTCCTATTCCGGAAACTCGGTGTACAGCAGTACGGGTAACAACTATCTGGCTTCCATCGTGACGGCACAGAACGTGCTGAAGGAATATCCCTACACGCGGTTGCGGGAAGACCTGTATATCCTGATTCTCCGGGCCAAGTATCACATGGCCAAGGAGAGTGTGCTCGAAAAGCGGGAAGACCGTATGCGCGAGACCGTGGACGAATACTACGCCTTCAAGAACGAATTTCCGGAAAGCAAGTACATGAAAGAGGTGGAAGGTATTTTTGCCGACGTGAGCAAGTACATTTCTACCGGTGAAGATGAATAATAAACGTGTATAATTATAAATAAGGACTTATGGATTACAAAAAAACAAACGCTCCTACAACTACCGTTACTCGTAATTTGATGGAACTCTGTGAGGACACAGGCAATATCTATGAAACCGTAGCTATCATCGGCAAACGTGCCAACCAGATTGCTGCAGAGATGAAGAATGACCTTTCCAAGAAATTACAGGAGTTTGCTTCCTATAACGATAACCTGGAAGAGGTGTTTGAAAACAGAGAACAGATTGAGATTTCTCGCTATTACGAAAAGCTCCCGAAACCGACACTGATCGCTACACAGGAGTACATCGAAGGAAAGGTTTATTATAGAAACCCTGCAAAGGAAAAGGAAAAATTGCAGTAATCCTTATTGTAAAGAATTTAGGAATGCATACGTGCATTCGGGCTTGTCATTCTGAGTGCAGCCGGCAAGAACCGTGCCCCTCAGAATGACATTTGCGTTTGAAAACCTTTTATTGACAATTGATATGATACAGAGAATACAGACCGTTTATTTGCTGGTCGTAGCCATCCTGATGGTGGTGATGATGTCTGCTTCCGTGGGAAGCTTTTATACCGACAAGAACATTTGTGAAATGACGAACTTGAGCTATACGCTTCCTGACGGCAACGTGAACTATACACCGTGGGCCTTGTTTGCCGTGCTGGTGGTGGCGGCTGTGGTAGCCCTGGGCACCATCTTCCTCTATCGGAAACGGATGTTGCAGATTCGTCTGACCATCTTCAATACCATCGTGCTGATTGGCTATTACCTGGTGCTGGTTTATTTCGTGGTGAACCCCGACAAGGCGTTCGATGACTACAGCTTCATGCCTTCGTGGTCTGTCTGTCTGCCGCTGGTGAGCATCATTCTGAACTGGCTGGCTATCCGCGCCATCGGCAAGGACGAGATGCTGGTCAAGGCATACGAAAGACTGCGCTGATTCATCGGTGAAGATACAGAAAAACGAGTTGCGCCCTTCTTCCTTCTGTGGGAAAAAGGGCGCAACTCGTTTTTTTGTTGTTTCTTGCTGGCGGCTTTAGTCAAAGACGTACATCTCGGAAGGGGTAGTGCGTCGCAGGGGAATCACTTCCACATCCTTTCCCACGGTGATGTTTTTCTGCCGGAAAGCCAGCTCCACCGTCTTGAAAGCCAGTTCCGGGTGGTTGTTGTCCTTGCTCAGGTGGCAGAGCCACAGGTATCTCAGTCCCTCGGGGAAATGGTTGCTCAGGTAGTCGGCCATTTCGTGGTTGCTCATGTGCCCGTTGGGTCCGGCGATGCGTTCCTTCAGGTGCTGTGGATAAGGACCCATTTTCAGCATGGTATCGTCGTAGTTGGCTTCCAGTATCAGGTAGTTGCTCTGCTGGATATAGCGTGCAGCCGTCGGGGTGATGTGGCCGATGTCGGTCAGGAAAGAGAAGGTCTTGTCGCCTGCCGTGATGCAGTAGCCCACGTTGTCGGTCCCATCGTGCGGCACTTCGAAGCAGGTGACGTGGAAGTCGCCCAGCGTGAAGCCTTCTTCTTTCTGGATGAAATGCGTGCGTTCCGGGCTCAGCCGTTCGGTCATGCAGTAACTGCGGCGCATGCCTTCGTGTATCTCGTGGGTAGCATAGACGGGGATGCCGTGCCGTTCTCCCAGGTGGCCGATTGCCTTGATGTGGTCGGCATGGTCGTGGGTGACGAGTACGGCCTGTATGCTTTCCAGGTGGAGCATGCGCTCCTTGAACACTTTCTTGAGGGTACGGATGCCGATGCCGGCATCGATTAATATGGCGGTGTGGTCGGTAGCCAGGTAGTAGCAGTTGCCGCTGCTTCCGCTTGCCAGACTCATGAATTGTACTTTCATCTCTTTTCTTTTTTGCTAAAGGAACGCAAAGATACGGAAAAAAAGACAGAAATCAAACAAGGCCGTCCTGAAAGGAACGGCCTTGCAAAGGGTTTTTATGCGTTTTCTTGCTGAATGTGAAGGCTTAGAACTGGAAGAAGTTCTTGGCGTTGTAGTAGCTGATGTCTTCCACCATCTGCTGTACGCGCGGCATCTCACTGGCCGGAATTTCTCCGTTTTCCACGTCCTTGCCCAGCAGGTTGCAGAGCGTACGGCGGAAATATTCGTGACGCGGATAGGAGAGGAACGAACGGGAGTCGGTGAGCATGCCCACAAAGCGGCTCAACAGTCCCAGCAGAGAGAGGGCGTTCATCTGTTTCTCCATGCCGTCTTTCTGGTCGAGGAACCACCAGCCTGAACCGAACTGAATCTTGCCCGGTATCGTGCCGTCCTGGAAGTTGCCCAGCATGGTGGCAATCACTTCGTTGGCACAGGGGTTCAGGTTGTAGAGGATGGTTTTGGTCAGTTTGCCTTCCGTGTTCAGGCGGTCGAGGAATTTCGACATGGACTTGGCGGTGTTGAATTCACCGATGGAGTCGAAACCGGTGTCGGGACCGAGCAGCTTGAACATCTTCGTGTTGTTGTTGCGGATGGCGCCGTAGTGGTACTGCTGTGTCCAGCCCGTCTCATAGTCCATTTCGCCGAATACCACCAGCATGGCCGACTTGAACTTCAGAATTTCTTCGTGGGTCAGTGGAGTGTCGCCATATACCTTGTTGAAGATGGCGCGGATTTCAGCATCCGTATAGTCTTCCGCATAGAACTCTTCGATGCCGTGGTCGGACAGCTTGCAGCCTTGTGCGGCAAAGAATTCATGACGTTTGCGCAGGGCCTCCACCATGTCGTCGAAGCAGGAGATGCTGACACCGCTCACTTCACTCAGTTTTTCCACGTAAGCACGGAAGTCGGCCGGCACTTCCACGGCCATGGCCTTGTCCGGACGCCAGGTAGGCAGCATCTTGATTTCAAAACCGCTTTCACGGGTAGCGATGTGGTATTCCAGTGAATCCACCGGGTCGTCGGTGGTGCAGACCGTTTCCACGTGGTAACGGCGCATCAGGTTGCGGGCGGAATATTCCGGAGTAGCCAGTTTGGCATTGCATTCGTCAAAGATTTCGCGGGCCGTAGACGGATTCAGAATCTTGTCGATGCCGAAAGCCGTTTTCAGTTCCAGGTGCGTCCAGTGGTACAACGGGTTACGGAGTGTGTAAGGAACCGTCTCGGCCCATTTTTCAAATTTCTCCCAGTCGGATGCATCGCCGGTGCAGTAGCGTTCGGCCACGCCGTTGCTTCGCATGGCACGCCATTTATAATGGTCGCCTCCCAGCCAGATTTCGGTGATAGAATTGAACCGGTAGTCGTCGGCCACCATTTTCGGGCTCAGGTGACAGTGATAGTCGATAATCGGCATTTTGGCCGCATGGTTGTGGTATAGTTCCTGTGCGGTTTCTGTTTGCAGCAGGAAGTTCTCGTCCATAAATTTTTTCATGACAGAATGTGTTTTTAATATTTGTAGAATTGTCTTATACAGTAAGGTTACAATTTATTTATGTTGGGAAATATAAAATATCGATTGTCTTCCCGTTATCGAACACGAAAGTAGAAATTTTCTTTGGAATAACAAAATATTTATTACCTTTGCAACACTCATTTATGAAGATTTATCTCGCGAAAGTAAATGTAATCCTTTGAAAAACACCAGGTTGCCTGTGCGTAGGAAAAACTTTTGCACGACGGATTCCCGTAAAGGGGCGACAGAACAACATTTTTGTGATTAAAGAAATAGTATGAAAGCATTGAACAAAGAGACCGCCAGAAAGACGGTCCGTCCGGAAAGAATCATCCAGTTTGGAGAGGGGAATTTCCTCCGTGCGTTCGTGGACTGGATTATTTACAACATGAACGAAAAAGCCGATTTCAACAGCAGTGTGGTAGTGGTACAGCCCATCGAGAAGGGAATGATTGACAAGCTGAACGCCCAGGATTGCCTGTATCATGTCAACCTGCAGGGACTGGAAAAAGGGGAGGCCGTGAACAGTCTGACGATGATTGACGTCATCAGCCGTGCCTTGAATCCGTACCACCAGTTCTCGGATTTCCTGAAACTGGCCGAACAACCCGAGATGCGTTTCGTGATTTCCAATACGACGGAGGCGGGCATTGCTTTCGATCCTTCCTGCAAGCTCGACGACGCGCCGGCTTCATCCTATCCCGGCAAACTGACGCAACTATTGTATCACCGCTATCAGACTTTCCAGGGCGATATGTCGAAGGGACTGATTATTTTCCCGTGCGAACTGATTTTCCTGAACGGGCACAAGCTGAAGGAAACCATCTACCAGTACATCGAACTCTGGAACCTGGGCGACGGCTTCAAAAACTGGTTTGAAAAGGCTTGCGGCGTATATGCCACGCTGGTCGACCGTATCGTTCCGGGATTTCCGCGCAAGGACATCGACGCCATCAAGGAAAAGTTGCAGTATGACGACAACATGGTGGTACAAGCCGAAATCTTCCACTTGTGGGTCATTGAGGCACCGAAGGAAGTGGCTGCCGAATTCCCTGCTGACAAGGCCGGACTGAACGTGCTGTTCGTACCGTCGGAAGCACCGTACCACGAACGGAAGGTAACCTTGCTGAACGGTCCGCATACCGTACTCTCTCCGGTGGCATACCTTTCCGGCATCAACATCGTGCGCGATGCCTGCCAGCATCCGGTGGTCGGCAAGTTCATCCATAAGGTGATGTTCGACGAACTGATGGAAACCTTGAACCTGCCGAAAGAGGAACTGGAGAAATTTGCTCACGACGTGCTGGAACGCTTCAACAATCCGTTTGTAGACCATCAGGTGACTTCCATCATGCTGAACTCCTTCCCGAAATACCAGACCCGTGACCTGCCCGGACTGAAAACGTACTTGCAGCGTAAGGGCAAACTGCCCGAAGGACTGGTACTGGGACTGGCGGCCATCATCACTTACTATAAAGGAGGCGTACGTGCCGACGGGGCTGAAATCGTTTCCAACGACGCACCGGAAATTATGGACTTGCTGAAACAGTTGTGGGCTACGGGCGATACGGCCAAGATTGCGGAAGGTGTGCTGGGGGCCACTTCTATCTGGGGCGAAGACCTGAACCTGATTCCGGGATTGGCAGAAGCCGTGAAGAAAGACCTCGACAGCATTCAGGAAAAGGGTATGCTGGAAACCGTAAAGGCTATTCTTTGACAATTAATTGTTAGAATTCCATATCCATCTGACGGGAGAAAAGCGTTTTTCGGACGTTTTCCTCCCGTTTTGCTTGTATAAACTTGCATTTTTGATTCTTTTTGTTTATCTTGCCTTTCAAAGAGGAGGCAGACATGGAAATTACCGCACAAGTACAAAAGGAATTGGAACTTTTCAACCGTGGGCGCACGCGTGACAATGGAGCCTATCTTATCAGCATGGCGACCGAGTATCGCCCGTATTATGCGCTGTGGCGCGAATTTCTTTCTCCTCCGTCCTATCTCTTTGTCCGTACGCTGGGCGTGACGCTGGATGTCGCTTCGGCCCGTGCCTTCTCGATGTTGCAGAATTGTAATGTGAAGTTGGAAATGGCCGACAATGAACGGTTTGAACCGTATTATGGCAACCTGGACGACCTGATGCCTTTCGGCAAATACAAAGGAAAGCACCTGGCAGAGATTTATTACATCGACCCTTCGTATATGCTTTGGTTGGCCAACAAGTTTGAGCCGCACAATCCGCGGTACGAACGCATGGTGGAGCTGGCCAAACGTTTTGCCGTGGTACATTTTGAACTGACCGTGCGCAAGCCGCGCATTGCTTCCGTCAGTCGGTTTGTGCGGGAGGTGGGCGATACGTTGAAAGATTTGCAGGTGACGGTGCTTCACGTGCGGTTGCAGGTAGATACTTATAAACCTGATTTTTTTGTCGACCAGAACGTGCTGGCGGCCGACCGCGACGGCAACCGTTTCACGTTTCTTGTCAAGGCCCGTGCCCGTAGCTTGAGTCCCAATGTGCTGAGTTGTCGCAGCCGGGCGATTGAGCCGCAACAGTTCCTGCATCTGCTGTCGGCCAAGGTGATGTCGCACTATGAATCACATGGGGTACGCTATACCCGGCTGGGATATGTGAAACTGGCGTGAAGGAAGGCCCGGCGTACGTATTCTTTTTTCAAGTCCAAGGGTTTGAGCACCTGCTGGTCGTAGGTCAGCAAGTCGATGTCGAGAGGGATGCGTCCTTCCTCCTTGCTTTGGGGTGTCCGGCCGTTGGTTTGTTCGATTTCTTTCAGTAAACTCCGTACTTCCGTCATGGCCAGTGAGGTATGAATACGGGCCGCCCGGTTCAGAAACGGTTGCGGGTTGCTTATCCTTTCCGGTTGTGTCTCCACGATTTCCCCCCATTCAATTCCCGGGAAAAGCCGTTGCAGCGACTCTTCCGCATTCTTCAGGTGAAGCCGGGCGTCCAGGTTGGAGCCCATGCAGAGCAGACACGTATGAGATATATTAGTTTCTGGCATGGCGGGTAGGTTTAAAAGAAATCCTCATTTTTCCTTTTTTCGCATGGATGCAAAGGTAGGGAAAAATGAGGGAATATGCGAATGAAAAAGACGTTTACGAATTTTCTTCTGCAGATTGTGCCTGCTGATAGGCTTCCATTTCCTTCCGGCTGCGGCTGGAAGTAACCAGATAGACCCCACCGAAAATCAGTACCACGGCAATGATTTTCGTCAGGTTGAAGGAATCCATGCCCCAGCATACGGCTACGATGCAGGCTACCAGTGGCTGGATGTAGTTGTACATGCCGGCTACCGTCGGACGGAGGTTTTTCTGGCCCACCACAATCAGCATGTAACTGATGAAGGTGGCCCCTATCACGATGAAGATAAGGCTGCCGATTTCAGTGGCTTGCAGTCCGGTCCAGTCGGCATTCATCAGGTCGCGGGCCGAGAAGGGGAGTGTGCAGATGAAGGAATAGGTGAACATCCACTTCATGATGGTGATGAGCGAATATTTGTTTACGAAGTCCTTGAAGCGCACGATGTAGAAGGCATAGCAGAACTGGGCGAACAACACCAGCAAATCTCCCCAGATGGCCGTGTGGCTGGCAGAAGAAGCAGCCGGCTGGTTCTGACTGCTTCCCAGGATAAGCAGCAAGGCACCTCCCGCACCGCAGGCAATACCCAGCACCTTCTTTCCGGTAATCGGTTCTTTCAGGATGAAGGCAGCCAGTACCATGGCCCAGAGCGGCATGCTTGTAGTGATGATGGACGCATCGCCCGGCGAGCTCAGGCTCACGCCGAAAATAAACGAACCCTGATTGAACACGATGGCAAACAGGGAAGCGAAAAACAGCGTAATCAAGTCCTTGTGGTTCACGTGCTCCGGTTTCTGAAACAGGGAGGCAATCCAGAACAATACCATGGCTCCTCCGATACGCAAGTCCGTAACGACCAGCGGTGTGACGGCCCCTCCGGCCATCAGCAGTTTGGACATGGGCGACATCAGCCCCCACATTGTATTGGCTCCCAGCATGGAAGCATGTCCTTTCCAGCTAAATTTTTCCATATAGTCTGTGTCTTAATTATTTTCAAAAAACGCTGCAAAGTTAGGAAGGAGTGAGGGATTAATATTGTATTTTTGTGCTATAATCATGAAGAATACGACTATGTGGAAGGAAAATCTGTATCAGCAGGTGGAGATTCTTTTGAGGGAGCACGATGAATTTCCAATCGGGGAGCACCAGCACTCGTTTTTTGAGATGGCCTATATCCTGGAGGGAAGCGGCACTTTCTGTGCCCATACGGTGGGCAGCGAGCGGGAGTGTCATACCTACGAGGCGGGCGACCTCTTCCTGATTCCACCCAGCCGGATACACGTGTACACCATCCGCACGCACAGCCGTTATGTGTTTATCCGCTTTACGGAGAATTATGTGTTCGACAGCATCGGCCACTACGTGGGGCGTGCACTCGAGGTACAGTCGGGATTCCGGATGCAGCCGGCTGCGACTGACCGTAAAGCCATCCGTCGGCTCATGGAACTGCTGGTGGAAGAAGCCTCCGGCAAGCGTGCCTTGTCCGAGATGCTGTTGTCGAACTATGTGAACAGCCTCATCCTGCTGGCTGCCCGGGGACTGGATGCCGCGGAAACGGGAGTGGGACCCGAAGGTGACAAGGCCCGGAACCTGCTGCTTTACATCGAGCAGCACATCGACCAGCCCGATGAGCTCCGTCTGGAAGCGCTGGCCGCCCGCTTTCAGTTGTCGCCCACCTACATCGGACGTTTCTTCAAGCGGAATTTCGGGGAGGATTTCCGGCTTTATGTTTCCAAAAACCGTCTGAAGCGCGTGGAGGAGTTGCTTACGGGCACCCGCATGAGTGTGAAGGAGATAGCCAGCCGGATGGGATACATCGACTCCTGCTACCTGAACAAGCTTTTCCGGCAGCACCACGGGATGACGCCCATGGACTACCGGAAAGCACATGCCAAGCCGAATCGGGAAGACTTCTGACAGCGGATGAGGCGCGTGACCGCATTGGGGAGGAGAAGAAGCAGATTAGGATACACCGAAATTTTTGTGATAAAATCGAGGCAGATACTTGTTACAATAAAAAATATGCTTATTTTTGCAAATAGATAAAATCTTGTAATGGGGAGATGTGCGATGCAAGACTTTTGCAGAAGGCAGCTCACGGGGAACATTATAAGAAGGGGAAGTCCTGAAAGCCGGTCCTTTGGCGACGGGCAAAAAAGACAAACATGCAAGAATGCGTAGATTAACTTTAAAATCACACGTAAATCGCTTATTCTCAATAGAATATCACTGTTGAGAAGAACTAGAGGTATATCCTCTTGACTTTTCAGGCAATTTAATTTATTATGCAACTTTGCAGGCAGGGGAGTGACATGTACTTCCGTGTCGGATAATTATATACGGGGAAGACGTGTACTTTTTTAAAAAGTACCGTTGTAATTTATTGGTTCTCAAAAAGATACTCTGTTTGAGAAGAACTAAGTTTATGCACCTTTGTCCATGTCTGACTATCATCACACAAACAAAAACATACCGTATTGGTATGTGATGAGAGCGTATAAAAATGAAGCCAAGGCCGAAAAAACGCTTTCGGCCAAAGGAGTGGATTTCTTTATAGCCAAAAGTAAACTTCCAAAATTGGCGTATTGACTAGCATGGTTCTTTCCCATACCTTCGTGCTAAACTTAAAACTC
>OGRF01000060.1_pt1 | contig 108925 bp, 82 predicted proteins | sample 1553381 | NCBI WGS metagenome assembly OGRF01 (sample SAMEA2580060, study PRJEB22360) | human gut metagenome | biome: human gut; feature: human-associated habitat; material: faeces | place: Denmark | collected 2008/2010
CCGCCACCAGGATTACTATAACTGGCACAATTCAAGACGGCAACGCGTCGATCCCTGGAATAACATTGCCCTGACTTATGGTCAATGTAACTATGGGCAATATCCAAACAATCGCCTTTAACCACGCTGATCGATGTATGTTCTCCATCTGGCAAGCAAGGAATATCTGACACCGAGAATGGGGTGTCATACATAATAGTTCCACTTTGTAGCATTCCATCTCTTTCAATGAAACCAATGGTACCGCTATCGCAATGGTAGTTTCCTCCTTCTTTCAGAATAATTCGCAAATTATCATTAAAAACTCGAATATTTCTTCTTTTAATAGACTCCTTTTTCGAATTATTATTAAGTTTTTTATTCATACCAATTATCAATTATCAGTTACATGAGCAATATACGATTAGTATTTGAAAACACCTCATAACGAGTGTTTTTTTCATCAAGCGCAGGAAAATTCATAAAATCGAAAATTTCAAGTGTAAGTTTTCGATTCTTTCATTGTATATAATATTACAAGAGGAGTTATTTATGGAATTCAACGAGAAGATATGGCTTTGTGCCGCAATTAAAGGAATCCGTCCGATCATCGAGTATAAAATCAAGACTGGGGAAGAAATCGATTTCAAGAGCCTGGTAATCAAGGAGAAACAGAATCTCCGCAAATGGTGGGCAAAGGAGAACCCATTGAAATCTACGCGGCTCAGCCAAGATTACCGGGAGTTTCTCGCCAAATTGAACACGTTGGATAATTCGCTGGAACAATCGACCAAGGAGATTGAAATCGAATGCAGGAAGTCCATAAAAGTAAGAGCAATCTGTGAAACGGGATCACTGGCAATAGTCAGTTCGCTTCTGGACAATGCCGGCTATTCCGGATACTGGTTTGTAAGACAGAAACATCGTGTAAAATTGATGGTGTCCATAAAAAACAAGACATTGACTCTCCCCCTCAGATACAAGACCCTCCAAGACCAGGCCGACAAGATAATCCCTGCGATAAAAGATATGGAGCGCATCAAGGAAGAATTCGGTTCAGACATGACATTCAAATAATAATTGCTATTTTTATGTAAGTTTTACCGGCAGATTCTGTATATAATTACAAGAAACAGCTTAATGGCATGGAAATAAAGGAAAACAACCCACACAAACGCTAAAATATGAAGATTCTACATACATCTGACCTGCATCTGGGACATACGTTATATTCGTATGACAGGACAGTCGAGCAGACCGGCTGCCTCGCCCAGATAGAAAACATCATCAAAGAACAGAAGCCGGACGCATACGTCATCAGCGGCGATGTCTATCACACGACGTCACCCCAGACGTCAGCGCAGGAGATGTTCATGCATCATCTCATGACAGTCCATGAGATTGCACCTTCAATGAAGGTCATCGTGACAGCCGGCAACCACGACAGCAACAAGATAGAGATCACCGACCCGCTGTGGAACCTCGTGGGAGTTTCCATCGTGGCATCCATAAAACGCAACATTCTCCAGGGTGAAGACAGCGATGAATTTCACAGGCAGCTTTTCGAACGACATATCTTCCCCATCGTGAGGGACGACAGCACCGTCGGCTACATTGTCGCCATACCTCACTGTTACCCAGGCAATTTCCCGGCCGTGAAAGCAGACCTGCCCAGGGAAGAAAGAATGAAAGAGTTTATAGCCCTCCTGCTGGAGGAAGTCGGAAAACGCAATAAAAATGGGCTTCCGGTGGTCGTGATGGCCCATACGGCAGTAAACCGAGTCTCAGGAGAGAAACCCGACGCCGTCGGCCAGGACCTCGACATCATAGGAGGAATCGATATGGTCAATGCCGATGTTTTCGGGACTGGTTACGACTACATTGCACTCGGACATATACACAATCCGCAGAACATCTCAGACAGGATCCGCTACAGCGGCTCTCCCCTGCCTGTATCTTTCGACGAGGACTTCCAGCACAGCGTTTCGATCGTGACCATCAATGCCCACGGCGACACTCCGGAAGTGGAGACGATCGACATTGACAATGCGATGCCGATCATTACCATACCGGAGCAGGACAGGACCAGGCGCCGCGAAGTGAAGTCCCTCAAGTGGGATGAGGCATACGAGGAGTTCAAGAAAATGGACCCGGAAAAGGCCTGCTATGTGCGGCTCAATGTTACTGACGACGGGACCATTCCGGTCGAGGCGAAAGACAAGGCAGCCAAAGTTCCGGGGCAATGCCATCTGAAGGCGAAGTTCTGCCTGATAAACAGGGTGAAGAAGGTCAATGAAAAAAACAGCAGCACTTCCGGGGAAATAAGGATCAGCACCGCAGAGCTCGGAAAGATGGGGCCTTACTCCGTGGCTGAACTCTACTTGAAGGAAACGGCACAAGACGGCATTGACGAGAATATCCTCTCCCTGCTGAAAGAGACCATTGACGAAGTTATGAAATCTGAAAGACACGACTGATACCATGAAACTGAAGAAACTCGATATCACCAACATAGCGTCGATCTCATCCGCGAGCATCGACTTCACGTCCGCACCATTGTCGGACTCCCCTATTTTTCTCATCTGCGGCGAGACCGGAAGCGGAAAATCCACCATCCTGGATGCCATATGTCTTGCCCTGTACAACAAGACCCCGCGTCTGACGAACGGCAACAAGACGACTGAAACGTCCTATAAAGAGGGAGGTCAGGAGATCAGCATAATGTCTGTAAACCAGCTGCTCAAGAAAGGAGAGAAGGAAGGCGGAATAACACTCCTTTTCGAGGGTGCGGATGGTTCCGACTACATAGCCGAGTGGAAATGCCGTGTTAACCGCAATGGAAAACTGAAAGACGAGGAATGGTACATAACCGACAGTACAGGCAATACAGATGACAGCAAGGGCAAGGCCCGCATAGCCAAGATGACCGAAATCATCGGTCTGGACTATGATGAGTTCTGCCGCACGTCAATGCTCGCCCAGGGGCAGTTCACCCAGTTTCTGAAAGCCGAGACAAAAGAGAAGTCGGAGATTCTCGAGAAGATTACCGGCACGGAGATTTACGCAAAAATCGGCACACGCATCCACCAGAAATCACTCGAGGCGGAGAATGCCTTTAAGGAAGCGAACAGGGACGTCGATTCTGTCGTTCTTCTCACGGAGGAGGAAAAGAGCGCTCATATCAATGAAATAAAACAGATCGAAGGCGACATTGAGAAGAACAAATCCGCATTGATCTTGCTCGGAAGCCTGCTGAAGGCGTTTGAGGCTGTCGAAGCTGCCGAAAAGTCCATAAAGGCATCTGAAGAGACTCTGGTATCGGCGAAGTCGAAGTTCTCCGTCCTCACCAACGACATTGCCTATAGCAAAGCCGAACTCGATGAAAAAATCAAGGTCGCGGGAGACCTGGCGAAAGCCATTGAGTCTCAGAAGAATCATGCCGATATGTTCGCAAATGTCCAGACCATCGAATCGCATCTCGTGAATGTATCGAAGCAGAAAAACTACTGCAAGACCCAGAAAGAGGTTCTCGAGAATAAGAAGAAAACTCTTGAAGCGTCCAGGGCACTTTTCGCAGAACTGGAAATAAAGAAAACTGATGCTGAAAAGACTCTTGACAGCATCAGAAGGGCTGTAACGGAGGCCATTGAGGCCAAGATGGCGCTCAGTCCTGAGGATGTGGAGAAGGAGAGACGGGACATTGGCAAGGACTTTAAACTCATCGGCGATGCAGGCACGGCCTACGCTGCCATCCAGCAGAAAGAAGAGAACCTCGCTACCGAGAAGTCCGACTATAAAAAAGCAGAAGAAGAGATTGAGACTGAGAGTGTTGCCCTCAATGAACTGAAGAAAAGGTCAAAGATAACCGATGACGCCTATAAGAAATGCCTCGACTCATATAATACGCAGGCTATGGCAATAAACCAGGCTTCAATCCGTCTTAGGAACTGGCTTCGTGAGACTGGCAGCGACATCTGTCCAGTATGCCATACGAAAATAACATCACTCATCTCCGAACAGGAGCAGAACGATCTTCTCAAACCTGCAAAAGAGGCATTGGAAAAGGCGGAAACGGAGAAACGGAAAGCAGATGCTGAATTTTTCGAAGCATCTACAGCCTACAACACAAGAGTGGACGGACTCAAAAGGGCCAAAGACAGGATCACCAACGACGAAAGGTCCTTGGCCGGACTCAAGGACGCGTTCGCCAAAAATTTCTCTTCACTGGGCATAAAGGTCAATGAAGACGGTATCAGGGAAAAGCTTGAGGTGATCAAAAAAGCGTTGGACGCACGCAAGGATGCCAATGAGAAGGCAATTGCCGCTGTCAATGAAAGGCAGAAGGCCGTGGACAGTGCGACTGCAGACAGGGACAAATACCAGAGTGACATCTACTCTCCTATAATGTCCGAATACAACAGGAAGAACCTGGAGATCCAGAAAATCATGAGCGACATTGACAATGTCGGAAAAATGATTTCTGCGGCAGAGAAATCCGCGTCTGACTCCATTTTTGCGGCAGGGAGGCTCATATCATTCCCTGACTGGAAGAAAGAATGGGAATGTGATGACGAAGGCTTCATCGCGAAGCTCAAGGAAGGGGCCAGAAAGTACAATGACACTCTTAAAGAATATGACAAGGTGACCGTAGAGAGAAATAATCTCGAAAACGCCATCAAGTCCGCATGCGATGTCCGTGAAAGGATTATCGCGGTCAATGGGGACTTCGCTTCCGGGGACATCGTGCCGGAGAAATACTCAGGCAATGCCATTGTGGAGTGGGGATCATTGGAGAGCAGCATCAGAACGGCACTTGGGCACATCGACGATGCACGCAAATCCAAAGAGATGAATGAGAATACCTTGAAAAATGCTTATGCTGAGGATGATACCCTGCCGAAGACGGCCGACAAGGTCAGTTTACTGAAGACGGAAGTTGAGTCGGACAATATGGGCAAGTCAGAACGTCTCGGCAAACTCAAGAACATCATTGAGGATGATGACAAGAAGCAGGTCGCGCTTAAAAGCAAGATTGAAGCGCGCGATAGAGCGGGCAAGGTCAATGCCCGGTGGAAAACTCTGGACGACCTTTTCGGCGGCGCCAACGGGTTCACGTTCAAGAAGATAGCTCAGAGCTACATCATGCAGGATATCCTCAATCATGCAAACGCATATCTGAGAAAGATCGCCCCGCGTTATGAATTGACAGCACAGCCGGGCTCACTCGTCATCCTGGTAGAGGACAATGAAGACGGCGTGGTCCGCTCAGGAAACACGCTTTCAGGAGGTGAAGGGTTCGTGATTTCATTGTCATTGGCCCTGGGCCTGTCCAGCCTAGCAGAGAACAGCATCAGCGTGGATACACTCTTCATTGATGAAGGATTCGGAACACTCAGCCAGGAGTGGCTCAACAGCGTGATGTCTGCATTGGAGAAACTGAACTCATCCAGCGGCAAGCACGTCGGCATCATCTCCCACATAGAGGACCTCCAGAAAAGGATCCCTACCGTGATAGAGGTCAAGAAAAAGAACGCTACCACCAGCGAAGTCACCGTCCGCGGGTGATGGCAAAATAACTATCAACAACAAATATGATCTTATGAATAGTAATAGCAAGTCAGATGTTAAGGCAAAAGTGGCATATGTGGAACGCCTTAAATCCAATGGGTATAGCAATCCTACAGTCATAGCAAGCCCTGCTGACATAACCGCCGAGAAAAACGGGTATACTTGGTATTTCGAGATAAAGAAAACATCGCAAAAGAAAAATTATTTCGGGGCAGCAACACTTACCGAATGGATACAGGCATTAAAAGATCCAGACCATTTTCGTTTTGTTGTTGCACGTGAGTCCACTGAAGGGACCTTTGCTTTTTCTGAGTATACACCTTCCGAATTTATGGAAGTTTCTTCAATTCCTCCATTCAAGGTGTTTTTCAATATTGATTTTCGAAAGACGACTCAAACATCCCCAAGGAAATCCAGAGCAATCAAAGCCACTAAAGAGAGACTTTATTATCTGTCAAAGGTGTTCTCCGACTTGAAAAACAAATAATACTTTCACGATTTTGGGGTGGCCGTAATCCATCGGGTTATGGAGAATTATCAGTGGGAGGCGATGCGCGTCGGCATCACCTCCCACATAAATAGTCAGCGCTATGGAATTGTCATTACTTGCCTCTCCGCAGATTGAATTTTATGTTTTATGTTTTTGTTTTATCAGTAATTCGACCCACGCTTAACTATTCGTCATATATCTTCGAAAAGATGACTTTACTTTTTTTCTCACTATACTTTACTCAAAATAAGTTAGATAACAGCTATCTGAAAACTAGGTTCAGTTCTATTCACATATTCCCTAAAGGCCCACATATTACATTTAGCATCTTTGTCTCTCAACTGCGTACTGATATAGTAGTCCTGGCTATTATAATTGAATGAATAGGGTTTTTGCCCCTTAGCATTGTTATATGTAACGCCTTTCGGATTCGTGGAGATAAAACTAGGTCCAATATGAGTTATTGCTGAGCCATCAGGATTCCTGAGTATTTTATCGAAAGGAGTACCGCCATCAAGTTTAAACTTAATATACTTTTCAATAACTTGATAAGAGAGATACCTTCCTTTACCATTGACTGCATAATAATGACGAGTGCTGGACTTCTTAAGCTCCTCTTTAACTGTAGAAAAAGCATCTGCAGCTTCTTTGTCACCGTCATTCGTGGCCTGCTGAATCATAGCCTCTATCATTGTTTCAAACAGTTGCTTGTTACGGTTGTAAAAACCAACCAGTAATTCTCTTTCCTCTGTAGTCATGGCAATTATTTCTTTTTTATTTTTGTTAAACGGATTTCCAAGATTATGAAGATATGCGACTATCAAACTCTTCGCGTTTGCGTCTACATCGTGGCTCTTCAAGAAATTCTCAAACACATAATCGACCATATCCTGATAACTGATCAGAATATAATTTGGGCTGTCACATTTTTTGCGTTCCGGAGTTAGGAATACAAAAAGCTGATAATCAACGTTATCTCTTAATCTATTGCTATACTCTTTGCTGCATGAGTAATAATACCGCTTCGTCTGAGACATGGAATTATAATCAGACGGACATACTGAGAGTCCCTTGGTCTTAATCTTTGCCGTCCCTTCAGTACTATCAACTTTATTTTCTATGATAATTTCCAATGTCTTTTCCTGTTCGTTTCCCAGGCCGTCATCGATTGAAATTACACAACGAATAAAGACATCAAGTCTGTCGCTATCCGGAACTTTAGAGAGTCTGTTTACAAAGACCTCAGGTTCGACGGATACTGCTTTGACGGAATACGAGCCGGTCAAAATGGCGTTCGCGAATTTTTTCATGTCAACTGTCTTGTTCCATCCATCCGACACAATGGTCTCATTTGCCTTGTAAATCAAAAGGTTTAGCAAATACTTTATGTGAGAATTCTGAGAAATTTTTTGATTAAAAAACCAAACCAAGAACGCGCTATGAGATGGTTCGTAACGTTGAATATCCAGAATCTTCCAAATATTATCCCTCTCGAAAAAAGATTTTACGGCATCATTATCAGGATTAAGATTATAAGCCGTTAACATGTCTTTAATACTCATGATTATGTGTTATTTGAATTACTTCATTGTACTTTCCCACCCAAGATTTCCATCGCAGCCTAGTCCTCCTGCCTTGTGCGAAGTAAGATTTTGCTAAGCGTTTCCGGAGAAATTCTTCCGGACGTATTCCGAAATATATTTTTTCAGTTCATCGCCCTTGATGATGGTTACATGCTCGGCAAGTCCTATGCAGAACCGTCCGGGGGCGGTGCAGTTGTAAATGTCCGTGGACAGACTCCACCTCATGCCAGACTTGTCGACCTGTTTGAGGAGAGGCTCGCTGAGAGGATATTCGTCGACAATGATGTTCTTTGCCGTGAGATCAAGTTCAAGGACAATATTGAACGCCTTTGAACCTCCCCAGTTGAAGATGTCAGTATTCCCTTCCTTGTGCTCCGCTTCATGGGTCCACGGGTCCTGAATGACGTCCACGGCTGCCATCTTGGAGATACCGAACTGTTTGCAGCACTTGTCCTCAATGTCATAGCACCATACGTATTTGCCGCCCTTGACAATCTTGAACGGCTCCACTTTCCTGTCCATAATGCTGTCGGACGATGAGAACCGGCGCAGGATCGCCCTCTTCTTTTCGGCAATGGCCCTCTCCAGGTTTTCCGCCTTGCTCTTCACATGAATGTTGGGTGCGACCTTCTCGGACGCTATCCTTGCCCTCTCGTCTTCACGCATCGGCTCAGACTCGGCATAGCGGCGGATATACGGGACGCCATCCAGACAGACGACGCCGTCATCGAACGGGCGCACCTTCACTTCAACCACACGCCCGTCAAACTTCAAATCAAAGTCCAGGAAGTCCAGGATGCTCTTGTCGAAGACCTTTTTGGCCTCGTCCTGAATGAAGCGGATATATGAGTCGCTGTTCGCTTTCAGGTAAGCGAGGTCATTGTCAATGCCCACCACATAACCGGCATCCGACACGCCGAGATAGAGAGTGCCTCCCACCTTGGAATTGAGGAACGCGCAGACGGCCTTGAAAACCACCATGCTCTGCTTCTTCACGTTAGGGGACATCCTGTCCTCCTTGTCGGCCGGATAGACGAATGAAGACTTGAACTCCTTCACCTTGTCCTCCATGCCCAAGTATTCATCGTCCTTCTCATCGAGTGACGCCTGTATCTCGGCATCAAGCGAGAGCCCGCGGATGATCTCCATCTTGAGGTCATTGAGGGAAGACTCAGGCACAATGTCCTTGATGCGGTTATATGACTGAAGTATCCTGGCAGTCCTCTTCGTCAACGGGTCCTCTGAGGAAAGTATGGTACTGTCCAGCAGTTCCGATTCTTCGGATGAATTGATCTGCATCAGGATGTCAACGAGCTTGACGGACCTTTCCACCGACTCGATTCCACCTATGTCCGACGGAGGGACAAGCTGTTTCATCCTGTCATACTGCCCTTTTGCGAACAGGACCAGCTGCTCCAGATAACTTGCCTTGAGCTCAAGGAAATGAAGTTCCTTCTCTTCCGACGTGAGTTCGGACAGCATCTGACAATAGCAGAGGACCTTGTATATCTCGGACGCCCTGGACAGCGTCTTCTGGTAGTTGTACAGGGACCGCTCGAAGATCCGCACGAAATCGGAACTGAGGATTGTCTGGGCATTGGCCTTCGGCTCGACATAGTCCTTTTCCCTGATATGGTTCCGGATAAACCATTCCTTCTCATCATCAAACGGTTCCTCTTCAATTCCCGACTGGTCTTCGCAGATTACACCCGTAATATATCCGTTTGTATCAACTTTCGTCATTTCAACATAAGCGACGTCGCCTATCCCAAACGGATCCGGATCATTTACATATACCGGCACTCCTTCATTGGTGAACCATAGAGGCTTGCCGTTATGATTCATTTTATACTTGGCGGGATAGCTATATCCTTCTTCCACCAACGAGACCATCTCCTTCAAGAAACGGTCATAGATGGAGAAATACCCCCTTTCCTTATCCTTGATGACGGCCTTGAAACAGTCGCCAACTTCAAGCGCCTGGGCAAAATCCACATTGTTGTAGAAGAATATGCCGCGGTCATGGTGCAACGTACCTGAGATCTTCTCATATTCCGGATCCACCGTCTCTACTACAATGTCATGACTGCTTCTGGAAATGACCCGCACCATAGTCTCCTGCTCCAGGGAATACTTCTTCAGGATGGATTGCGGAGGGACTGTCCTCTGCTGCTCTTTCCTGAACTCACCGGCGAAACGCCCAATGCCGTCGATGTCCGACTCCTCCGTCTTCTTCAGTTTCTCCCCTTTTTCCACATAGACGCACAACCTGCCGTCCGCCAGGCTCATGCAGTCACTCAACTTGGAATGACACATCGAGTAGTCTTTCCTGTTCATAGGTATGATGCTGACCTTTTCCGGATCGACATGGAGAAGGCCTTTCCCATCGAACCATGACTCCACGGACTTCTTCGAGGGGAGCGTCTTCGCATTGAGAATAATCTTGTGCGAGAGAAGCTCCTTGTTCACGTCGACCAAGTCCTCCCAAGCGAAGCCCAATGCCTGGATGCCTCCGCTGCACAGCACCCTTAGCGAGAGGGAGAAAAGTTTCTGCGAGAGTTCTTCAGGAACAATGCTGGCCAATATGTTGAACATGGCGAACGCCACTTCCATGCGCTCCTGGGTATCCTCTACGTTACACAGGAGCCACGCGCCCAGAAGACGTATCCTGAACAGCTTCTCATCTTCGCTAACTTCCATCCCGCGTGAGAGTTCAGGCATCAGCGAGGACACCCTCACTTTCAGCAGTTCCTGCGCTGCGGAATAGAACGGGTCGTGCCCGTCGGACCTCGCTTTCCTGCAAAGGTATTCCAAAAGGTCGCGGAATTTGTCATCATCTATTTTGAGCCAACTCGGGGCAAAGGACTGTTCTGTCATGACGGTTGCTATTAAAATGTCGGTTTTTGTCCAACAAATATACAATTTTTCTTCCGACATATGTAAGAAATCACGTGCCGTGCGGTACATATAGAAGAAACACGATTATCATGAAGAAGTTGTTTTATACCATACTTGTATCATTCTCTATGACGGCCCTGGCAGCAGGCTGCGGGAATTCCGGAAACAATGCGGTTCCTTGGGAGAAGATGACACCGCGGCAGAGGCTTGAAGCGATCCGGAAAGATTCCGCCCACATACACGTGCTCGACTCCCTGGCAGGCATCCATATAGGCGAGGGCGCAAGATGCCTTGACGCGGTCCGGCACCTGTTCGTTTGGAATGGCAGATACTGGCTCTACTCTGACGAATGGGGCGGTCTTGTCGAGCTTCCGCACGGCTGGATTCCCGAAGAGGATCTTCTCCAGAGCGAACTGACGTTCCATGGAACCGACGTGTGGTCTCCGGATTCACTCGTGATGATGCGCATATACTCAGGGTTCGATTCCTCGGAAAACGAGAACGAGTTCGACATGCGCCTCTATGAACGTCTCTCCGAGGACGGCATCAGCATCGACAGCTGGGAATGTCCAAAAGACATGACAGCTTATGGGGACACCAAAAAACTCATAACAATCAGCGGACATGACACAAACGGGAACAGCTACTTCGGGCGCGTCTTCCGTGACGGCGCAAACAGGGTCGCCCACTTTGCCTTTCTCAAGTGGGACATTTCAACGGAAGAGGACATTGACACTCTCAAGGCCCTTGTCGACCGGTTCCCTCTCGGTCCGTCCGGGCAGGCACCATGCCAGAATGATTAACCGGATGAATTTGACAGACATGCAGAATACCGACACGGTCACCACCGGAACATATATAAATATTCAACAACGATATGAAAGGAACTGAATTTGAAAGATACGCCGTACAGAAGTGCGGCATCAGCAGCAATGCAATCAGCGGCTACGCCAACCTCACGGCCGCCTACATAAACCCCACCATCATCGAGGAGAGGGCTCTCAACGTGGCATCTATGGACGTGTTCAGCCGCCTCATGATGGACAGGATCCTTGTCCTGGGCACTGAAATCAACAACGATGTCGCCAACATCATCACAGCCCAGCTTCTCTACCTGACATCCCAGAATCCGACCGCGGACATAACCCTGTACCTGAACACTCCGGGAGGCAGCGTCTCCGCAGGACTCTCCATCATGGACACGATGAACCTCATCTCTCCGGACGTCGCCACCACAGTCACCGGAATGGCCGCGTCCATGGGCAGCATCCTGCTGTGTTCCGGTGCAAAAGGCAAGCGGGCCGCACTCCCCCACGCCCGGGTACTCATCCACCAGCCACTCGGAGGAGCCAGCGGACAGGCGTCGGACATCCTCATCGCGGCCAGGCAGATCGAATCCTGCAGGGAGGAGCTATGCAACATCCTTTCCCGGCAGTCGGGCCAGAGCTACGACAAGGTATTCGCCGACATGGACAGGGACTACTGGATGACGTCCGGGGAGGCACTGGAATACGGCATGATCGACAACATCATGGGAGCGGGCAAGTAGGAGTATAATAAGTTCAGAAACAAGCTATGGCAAATATTCAGACTGACATCACGGCGCTCAGGTCAATGCTGGACCGCACGCCGTCCACACACAACATCATGCTCGTCGGCAACCACGGAATCGGCAAGTCGGAATTCCTGACCGGATACTTCCAGGAAAAGGGACTCAAGGTGGTCGCCCTGTTCCTCGGACAGATGGCCGACCCGGGAGACCTCATCGGACTCCCCCACTTGGATGAAAACACCGGCAAGACAGACTTCATGCCGCCGTACTGGTTCCCTACGGACGGAAAGCCGATAGTCCTCTTCCTCGACGAACTGAACAGGGCCCGTCCAGAGATCCTGCAGACAGTTATGGACCTCTGTCTCAACAGGAAGCTTGCCGGGCGTCCACTTCCCGAGGGCAGCCGCATCATTGCCGCGGTCAACTACGGCGACAACTACCAGCTTACGGACATGGACCCGGCTCTAGTGTCCAGGTTCAACATCGTGAATTTCCGCCCGTCCGTAGAGGAATGGCTGCTCTGGGCGAGGAAGGCGGGAGTCGACGGCAGGGTCATCGACTTCATCCAGGAGAACCGCATTTGGCTTGACCGCAATCCCGACTCCAAGGAAGGTGAAGACACCGGCATTGACAAGACTCCTGACCGCAGGGCCTGGAAGCGCGTAAGCGACATCATCGCGGGGAGGGACGAGCTGGACGCGCTCGACACGAAGATCATCTCCAGCATCGTGGGGCCGAAAGCCGCATCCGCCTTTCTCTCGAACGTGAAGAACTCCAGGCTCGTGTCCGGAAAGGACGTGCTCTACAGTCTCCAGAAGGTGATGAAGACGCTGAAGGGATACAAGCCCCACGAGCTGTGCGTCATCAATGACGGCATCTTCAGGCATCTGGAAGTGGAGAACGTGGCCCCAGGTGACCTGGACAAGGTGAAGCAGAATGTCGACGACTATTTCAGCTTCCTCGCCAAGGAGAAAAAGGAGGCGGCGGGGCACTTCGCCAACCTATATGTGGGAGGAACGTACCCTGAAGCCGTGAAGTTCTTCGCGAAGCAATGCCCGTTCCTCACCATGGGACTCATACAGTACGTAAAAAGCATCAGATAAGGATATGGACTCACTCAGTGACAGGATCACCAACATAATCGAGCACTGGTATCTTTCCGATTCGGCGCTCTTCCAGGTGGTCTGCCTGCATGAACTCGTGGAGAACAGCTCGATCGCCTGCCCTGTCAGGTGCGGGCGGCGAAGAATCGAGTACAACCCGGAATTCCTTGAGAACATGACGGACACCGCCCTTGACGAGGCGCTTCGCATGGAGGCCGTGAGGATCATCCTCAAGCATCCCTACGAGCGCAAGCCCGACATGTGCTGCGACGAAGCCGCCGCTGCAGGAAGCAACATCACCATAGGCGACAACTACGACTACGGGGCAATGAAGATAGACAGGCCCGAGGACTACGACCTGAAAGGAGGAATGATGTACGAATGGTATGCCAGACGCATCCAGGAGATGCTGCCACCGGAAGATGGCACTCCCATGGACTCCGGCGACTCCGGCAGTTCAGGAGACTCCGGCAACCACGGCAGCGGCCGGACCCAGGACATCCAGGACATCCAGGACATCCAGGAACGCCTGAAAGCCAACTCGAAGGCGAACTCGGACCTCTCCGGGCTGTGGGAGGAGGATGACCTCACGGCTGCCATGATCAACGGGGTCATCGACTCGGTCAAGGACTGGGGCTCCCTCGCAGGTTCTTTCGCAGAGCAGATCAAGGCATCGACCAGAGCAAGAATCAACTGGAGAACCGTCTTCAGCGGTTTCAGGGCCAGCGTACTCTCGTCAAGAAGGAAGCTTACGCGCATGCGCCCCAACCGCAGGAGCGGATTCCAGCAGATGGGTTCCACAAGAGATTTCGAGACGAAGCTCCTGATCGCCGTGGACGTGAGCGGATCCATCTCCACGGAGATGCTGACATATTTCTACGGCGTGGTAAACTCCGCCTTCAAGTACGGTTTCGAGGCTGTCGACGTTATCCAGTTCGACTGCGGGATCAGCATAGTGAAAAGTCTGAAGAAGACAATGACGGACGTCACGGTCATAGGACGCGGCGGCACATCCTTCACGGAACCCATACGCCACGCCCACGAGAACGGATATGACGGTCTCGTCATCCTTACCGACGGATACGCCCCTCAGCCGGAAATCCCTGACGGCTTCCGCACAAAGATCCTGTGGGTCTGCGAGGACAAGGACTCATACGACACGCACCACCAATGGATGGAACAGTACGGCCGGGTCTGCACGATAGAACTGAAATGAAAAAGTGGACAGACAATGAAGATTATCGACAAGAACAAGGACTATTATGACTTCCTGATGGGAGTATACGGACAGGACCCGAAGGCTGTCTACGACAGGAGAGGCTCCGCCATACTGCACAAGGACAGGACTCCAGAGCCGCTGAGAAAGCTGGCCGCTGACAGCCCCGTCTATATCGACGGGCTGCTGAACATCCTCGCAGGCAGAATGATGCACGTCTTCACTTTCACGAACAGGCCGGGAGGCATCACGTATGAGGCGACTAATTGTTATGAGGTCAACAGGGAGAGTTCCGTCCCGCTCAGAATAAGGCTGGAATGGAAGGCCTATCCGTTCCCGAAAGAACACATAAACACCTGCAGATGGCGGATGACGGCCTTTCCCATACGCCATCCGAGCGGAGAGGTGACCCATGAAGACGACTGGTTCTTCACGGGAAAGGGCACCTGGGACTACAATGTCGCCTCATACGACAATCCAATCCTCATATCCGCCTCCCTCTTGCTGATACCGGCAGAGACCATCTTTGACGAGATACAGGCGTTCATCCTTTCACTCAATGACATTCGACATAAGGACACGAGGACGGACATCCAGAAACTGGAGTCAGCCGGATTCGACAGGAAGACGTCATTCAGAAAAATGTAGCCCATACCATACGTGGAATCCGTGGACCATGGGGACATCGTGCGGGAAATCCGCAAATTTCCGCAAATGATGTGTAAGATTGCCGTCCGCCCGCTGTATATATGGTAAATAGAAAGTATATGATGACAAGCGAGAAACCTCAGACCCATTCCATCAAGGATATCTACAATGTCGGAACACGATTCCTCCTCAGGAGATCAGCTGACGAATTGGCATGGATTCCCGGGATTTCACACACCAGGAACCTGGTGAACAACGGAGTGAATACCGTCGGAGAATTATTCGACGGCAATCTCAACCAGACAAAGAATCTCAAGGACCTTAAAAGAGGGCTTGAATCCCACACCGACCTCATATATGACATTTTCCATTCCGACGGCTTCGATATGGAAACAGGCCTGAAGATGGTCACATTGCCGATCAACTACGATGCCGGCAGGCCGTTCATAGACAACGCACGCGCCTTCATCAAGGACCTTCATGATACCGTAGTGAGCGAAGGGGACAACTCCTCCATAAGCAAAACCTCCTTTGCCTACACCATAAAGGAGATATATGTCTACAATCCCAATCATCCCGGATGTGCATCCTATGCTGACATCGCCCGGAAATTCAACTGCACGAGCTTCAACATCAACTACAAGCTCCTTACGATGAGGAAGCATCTCCGCTCCCTGTTCAAGGGGGAGACAGTGGAGATCGAAGACGTCTGCTTCAGGGCAGACCCGCGTATGATATCCGATTTGGAGCGGTTCGCAGACATGGTCGGCAACACCATTTCTGTCGAATCATTCAAACGGAAGAGCGGGGCCAGTGACGGACGGACACTCTCTTTCCTGACAGACATACTCGGGATGAACACCACGGCCGGCGTATCCGGGAAGAAGATTCCCTGCGTGAGCAAACATCCCCAAAAACTGATAGACACTTCCATCGGCACGATCCTGGAGTTCATTCCTGCAAGGATATGCCGGATCCTCTTCGACAACAACTGCATCGACTACCTTTCAGCCATATCCGATTCGGAACTGACCAAGTTATACAACATCAGGGCCCGTCAGTTTGGAGTGAGCCTCATATCGGAACGTAACCTTTCCGCGTCCTTATGTTCAAAAGCCTGCTGGAGAGTCATGACCGTCGGCAAGACCGGCTTCTGGCGACTCAGGCAGTATAAGGACGAGACATTCAACCTGGACATATATACGTCGGAATTCATAAATACCGTATCTTCGACTGACCTTGAAGCATTCTTAAGGAAGGCTGAGGAAGACGGCATCTCCAGAATGTATGAAAGGTCCGGACTGAGGACCGCCTTTTCCAGAAACGGAGGAAAGGCAAACACGAGAAGGCAGGCCCGCACTAACATCAGGCGCTGGACCGCCAAGGACATTTCGGACATCCTCGACTTCGCTGAAGAGATACTTTCGGAGAACGGCTGGTCGATGGCGAATTCCGACCTGGTCAAAGAGCTGCAGAAGCTGTATCCGGAACTGAACTACGCAACCTGTTCGCAGTACCTGACCAGAAGCAACAGATTCGACATCCTGCAGCGCAGCGGGAACCTCTCGAGCATAATCACCGTAAAAGGACACAGGCACATCGTCCCGGAATCGTTCCGTGACACGATCCGCAAGTGCGCCGTCCAGGACATCGCCCTTTCGAAGGACAATGCCATAGGACGCGGCGACCTGTATGACAAATACATCGGCCACGTCCCCTCGGACCAGAATGCGAATGCTGCTTTGAGCAAGATTTTCGGGGATGCGGATACATTCGTGAAGACCAGGGATGCAAATGGCAATGTTCTGCTCTCACTCACCCCGAGAGCCCTTTATCATGCGAAACACTCGATGAATGAGGCATGCCGGAACTGAAAAATTTGTTTTTTACGAATAAACATTCTACTTTTGCGCGGTTTTCAGCTACCGAAACCATCTATAATGGAGAATCCCGCCCAGGCAGACGCCCCAGCAAGACGCTTCCTGAGGAGACGACCCGATGTTGGACCAAATCATATCAGCGTGCTCAATCTGTAAGTATTCATATTTCTGACCGCATACTAAAGGCGGTATCGTACCCATTTTGTTTCACCGAATACTTACATTGAATGCGTTCCTCATTTTATCATACTTTCCCAAGAACCCGGCGATAGCCAGGCACTGGACCACTATTTCTATTTCGTCTCCGGAAGGAGACAGGTTCAACAACTCAAGTTTCGCAAGTTGTCAAACTTGCTGAACGTTAGTGCAAATTTGAGGCTTGTCACTCGTTTGAAGACTGTAAACCCAACGCACTTTTTATGTGCACGTTACCCTCACCCTAAATCCCTCCCCTCAGGGAAGGGACTTGCCGTCGCCCTCGCGGGCTCTATAAGCGGTGTTTCGCACTTGCGAAACTTGAGTTCAACAATATCCAAACTTATGGAAACAATCGAAAGGCGCAATATCCTTGCGCTTCAAGGAAAATATTGCAAAGACTGCATCATTTATACGGAGGACGTGGAGGACGAGGCCGTAGGGACCGTCGGAGATCTCCTCGGGAATCCATTGTTCAGGGACACCAGAATCCGCGTGATGCCGGATATCCATCAGGGCAAAGGCATAGTCATCGGCTTCACCTGCCCCGTCACGTCATTCATCAACCCGCAGCACGTCGGCCTCGACATCGGCTGCGGCATTGACCTGGAGCTCTTCGACCGTCCGCTGGACAGTAAGGACTACGCCCTCTTTGAGCACCGGCTCAGGATGGAGATTCCTTCCGGGTTCAACATCAACAGGGAGCGGCAGTTCGAGATGAAGCCCTTCCTGAAGTATCTCCGCCAGGAGCTGAGCAGTGCCAGACAATCCTCCGGCGGACTGGTCAACCATCTGGAATTGACCGGCGAGCGGGAACTGGAAGACTGGATCCGCTCCGTCGGGATGGACAAGGGGGTGTTCTACAAGTCCGTCGGCTCCATCGGAGGAGGCAACCATTTCATGGAGTACGACGAAGGCGACGGCCGTTTCGCCTTCACGGTACATACCGGCTCACGCCATCTCGGGCTGAAGGTGTTCAACAAATGGGACCGCATTGCCCAGCGCAATCCCAACGCTCCCGGATACCTCGTGGACGAGAACCTCAAAGGCTACCTCACAGATATGGTCATCGCCCAGGCCTATGCCCGCTTCAACAGGGAGGTGGTGCTGGGAAAGGCCGCGAAGATCATGCACAAGATCAACGGGGCACGCGTCGAAGGCTACATCAAGACCACGCACAACTATGTCGACTTCCGTGACATGATCCTCCGGAAAGGTGCCATCCGCTCATACGCCGGAGAGCTGATGGTGATCCCGTTCAACATGCGTGACGGCATCGTCGTGTGCGAAGGCCGGTCCAATCCCGAATGGAATTTTTCGGCCCCTCACGGCTCCGGCCGCTGCATGTCGCGGGCAAATGCCAAACGCAACATCTCGATGGTGGAATACCACCGGCAGATGGAGGGCATCTACACGACCAGCGTGACGCCGGAAACCCTGGACGAGGCTCCAGGGGCATACAAGGACACGGACAGCATCCTGGAGTCGCTCGGGCAGACATGCATCGTCCAATACCGCATGTTGCCGAAAATCAACATCAAAAATGCAGAATAGCCATGAACAGCAACTTTATAGACCATATATGCATATTTTGCGCTTCCGGCGCCGGAGGCAACGGTTCGGCCCATCTCCGTCTGGCGAAATATAACCCGCAAGGTGGTCCAGACGGGGGTGACGGAGGACGAGGCGGTGACGTCATCATCCGCTCAGACTCCCGCCTGTGGACACTCATCCACCTGAAATACACCAGGAACATCAGGGCCGAAGACGGCAAGAACGGCAGCAGGAACACCCGGAACGGGAAGAGCGGGGCGAATGTCTATGTGGACGTTCCTGTCGGCACGGTAATCAAGGATTCCGAAACGGGAAAGGTCCTGTTCGAACTCGACAGGAACGGGGAAGAGCAGATCCTCTGTAAGGGAGGGCAAGGAGGCCTCGGAAATGACAACTTCAAGTCGCCTACCAACCGGACGCCAAGGGAATTCACCTTCGGGGAGCCCGCACAGGAGGGCCGGTTCATATTCGAACTGAAGATACTGGCCGATGTCGGACTGGTAGGACTGCCGAACGCCGGCAAATCCACACTCCTGTCCGCCGTTTCCGCCGCAAGGCCCAAGATTGCCGACTACCCGTTCACCACACTGGTCCCCCAATTGGGGATCGTTCCCTATCGCGGAAGACAGTCCTTCGCGATGGCCGACATTCCAGGCATCATAGAAGGTGCCCACGAAGGGCGCGGGCTGGGGATTCGCTTCCTCAGGCATATCGAACGGAACTCGGTGCTCCTCTTCTGCATCTCCTGCACGGACGATGCGGGTCAGACATACCGGAAACAAATCAATGTCAGATGACGACGTGATCAATGCTTCTCATAGTGCAAGCGCAGGTTATCTATCCTGCGCTTCATTTCTTCACGGACGGACTCTGGAGAGACAATCTCAAGATAGCCGTATCCCAACAGAACGCCGTACAGCTCGTTGTTGGGCCTTACCGTCAGACTGACGTATCCCGTTTCATCCTCTATCCAGACCTTCTGGCTCGGATGTATCGGTTTCGTGTTCATGCGATACCAGTCGTATTTGGCCCTGTTATCATTGAGATCCGCCCTCAGGACCACGGTCACCGGCTCTTCGTCGTATCTGGAGACCCCGATGATGTCTGAAAAGAACTGTTCGAAATCTATGTACCACTCCTTGTCGGGCGTGTTGAGCTTCCTGAGGTTCGACCTCATCCTGGCCGTGTCAACCATTATCTTTCCGCTTGGCGGAACCTCAATCCTGTCTATAGCAAGATTCCTGAGGCCGGGATTGTCCCTGACGCCGTTGTTGTCCTTAATCCTGTATGCCCATCCCAGAAGGTACCACCTGTTGAGATACTGTTTAAGGTACCAAGGCTGAAAATCAATCTCCTTCACCTCCATGTAGGCGGCATTATACTTTAGGCACAAAGGATGGCCCTCGCGGATATGACGGTACAGACTCCAGAGCAGGTCGCGATTGCGCAGCCGGGGATTGCTCTCGAAACTGATAATCTGCTGCATCAGCCGTCCATTCCCCTCAAACTGGCGCTTCAGTTTCTTGATCACGCCGTCCACGCTTACCAGACCGCTTATCGACTCCAGAAACTCAAGGGTATACTCGAGATCCGCATAGCTCTGACTGGGGACCAGCGTACCGTTGAATGTCTTGGACTCACGGGCATACCTGTATCTTACGGGTCTCCCCGGCTTCTTGTCAATCCTGACCCCATCCAGGCCCGAAAGGAATTCAAGATCGTTGTATATGGTAACCCGAGAGACGGTTTCCTGTCGGCCGCATTCTTCGGAAATGCTTTTCTCACAAGCGGAAATCATGTCTTTTATGGTGCTCCACTCCTCGGAGCAAAGCAGATTGTCCAGAGTGCGATACCTCAATGTTGCATTCTTGTTTGTCGGCATAAGCTTATCTGTAAATGTTAGGTTTACAAATATAAGCAGAGTTCCGCTGAAATCAACAAGTTGGACACCAAAACACAACATATTTTTTTTCAAAGAAAACAAGAATCTTATATTTGCAACGAGTCGTAAAAGCTCCAAAAACCATAATTTAAGCAATGATACAAGACTACCAGAACCTCACTCGAAAAGAGTACGAAAATCTCCGCAACTTCGCCTTCCACACCGCAAAGAACACGCTTGAATATTACAATGCAAGTGATTATTCATGGATAAGCGATGAAGACATAGATGACATCGTAAGCGATGCCGTCACCAAGGTCCTTGAAACCTTCGACGCCACGAAAGGCTGTTCTCTCCGCTCGTGGACAAGCCTAATTGTCCGCCAGAAGGCCATCAACTTCCTTCGCTCACGTCATGAGACATTTGGAATTACCTATCTTACAGAAGACGATGACGAACTCGAGATCCCGGAACTCGCGGACAATGTCACCGCAGAGGACGAGGTCATTTCTTGGGAGACCTCAAACAGAATAGATGATATCCTGAACGCCCTCAAGCAGGATGACCGCACCGTATTCACAATGGACCGCGACGGCTACACCCCTGCAGAGACGGCAGAGCACTTGAACATCAGCACTCAAAACACATACACCAAACTGTGCAGGATCAAGCAGAAAATCTCGAAATCACTTGCCGCATAAACTTGCACGAACAATTCTCCTCAATTGTTTCATTTCAGAAATATTTTGCATACTATTGCATTCGTGAACAACGGAAAATATGACACTAAAGAAAATAACACTGACATTGGCGGCGGCCGCATGCATATTGGGCGGGTGCAAGAGTGAAATGACGGTCGGAGAGGCCGTGGACTTCCTTTATGAATATATGAGCATCGCGGACAAGGGCGATTACAGCGAGGACTTTTTCCGGGACAATGCGGAAGTGGCGCTGAGAGCCAGACGGGAAATGCCGTGGGGAAAGCAGCTGGACGACCGGATGTTCAGGCACTTCGTACTGCCCGTCAGAGTGAACAACGAGCGGCTTGACGATTTCAGGACAATGTATTACGACACGCTGAAGGCACGCGTGGAGGGCCTGTCAATGCATGACGCGGCACTGGAAATCAATCATTGGTGCCATGAAAAAGTGACATACACGCCATCGGATGCCAGAACATTTTCACCGCTCGCATCGATTCTGAACGGCGAAGGACGATGCGGAGAAGAGTCGACATTCACGGTGGCAGCCATGCGCACCGTCGGAATCCCGGCGCGCCAGGTCTACACGCCAAGATGGGCCCATACGGATGACAACCACGCCTGGGTGGAAGTATGGACAGACGGAAAATGGTCATTCCTAGGCGCTTGCGAGCCGGAACCGGAACTCAATATGGCCTGGTTCAATGAGCCTGCGGCCAGGGCAATGCTGATGCACACGCTCGTATTCGGCGACTACCGCGGCCCTGAAGACGTAATCCGCCGTACCGCCAGCTTCACAGAAATCAATGTCATCGGCAACTATGTGAAAACAAGACGCAATATAGTGACTGTCAATGATTCCGAAGGCAAACCCGTAACCGGTGCCGACGTCGGATTCTGCATCTACAACTATGGTGAAATGTTCCCGGCAGTGACATTGAAAACCGACGACAAGGGGCAGGCAATACTCCACACAGGAATCGGCGACATGTTCGTATGGGCCTCATATGACGGACGTTACGGAATCGGAAAGCTCCATACGGAAGGCATTGAAAACTGCGGAATCACCATCACATTGGACCATACGGATGCGGATCCGATGGAGATTGACATTGACATGAACCCTCCTGCGAACGGCAGGATTCCGGCGGAAGCGAGTGAGGAGGCGATTGCCGCGAACAAGGTACGGCTCGCGCGCGAAGACTCGCTGAGGCACTCATACACAGCGACTTTCACGACTCGGGACAATGCTGAGGATCGTCTCGGACTGGCAGGATTGCCGGAAGACGCATACAAGCAGCTGCCGGATGCGAAGGGAAACTGGAGGGAAATCAGGAATTTCATCGCAAAGGCCAATGAAAATGACCGTCTGCATGACGGCCTGGAGATGCTCAAGACGCTAAGCCGCAAGGATTTGCGTGATACGAAATGCGAAGTGCTTTGGGACGCGTTGACCACGGCCGCCAAGCCGAATATCCTCAGCCAGAAAGATGAAATCTATTTCAATTATGTGCTGTGTCCTCGCATAAACGGGGAATTTCTACAGCCGTTCCACACGGAGATCCACGAGGCGCTTTCACCTTATATGAACACGCACGAGATCAATGACGAGGATGACGCCAGGGCTTTGGTGAGCGAGATCATCACTTGGGGCAGGGACAGCATTGCGATAGCGGACAGCCTGAACACCAGAAGATTACAAGCCACCCCTGCGGGAACATTGCGAATCCGCATGGCGGACGGAAGGTCGAAAGACATATTTACGGTAGCGGCATTGAGGACATTCGGAATACCGGCAAGAGTAGACCAGATGACCGGAAAGGCTCAGTATATGATTGACAATGAATGGGTCGACATCACCGCAGAGAGTGCCGCATTGGGAACTATTTCCGAAAAAGGAACGATGACCATGAACTATGTCCCTGGTAAAGGCACACTGGACAATCCGGAATATTACCGCCATTTTACATTGAGCCGGATTCAGGACGGGCAGCGGAGACTGCTTGATTTCGAGGACGGTGACGCTACCGAGCTGGGAGCCGACGCTTCGGCTAAAAGATTCAGTACGCCGTTCACTTTGGATGCCGGAACATACCTGCTGACCAGCGGGACCAGGCTTGCCAGCGGAAAGGTACTGGCAAGAATGACGACATTCCGCGTCGAGAAAGGGAAAAACACTGACGTGCAGTTGGTTATGAGGGAGAGCAAGGAGGAAATCAGCGTCATCGGAGCCATGGACCCGGAGGCATTGTATACCCCCGTAGAAGGCGATGGCAGCACTGCTGTGAAGAAGTCAATATTGAGCACCACGGGGCGCGGATATTTCCTGGTCATGGTCTTCGGCGACGGAGACGAACCGAGCAATCATGCCATAAGGGATGTCCAGTCAATGCTCCCGGAATTGGGCCAATGGGGACGGCCGGTTATGGTTTTCGGGCAGAGCGGGACCAATGTCGACAAGTTAGCCAAAACATTGGACGGCAGCAATATACATTTCGGCATAGACACCGGATCTGAAATCAGGGACATGTTGTGCAACGGATGCCACAGCGAATCGAAAACGCTGCCGGTAATCGCGATGTGCGACAGTTTCGGCCGCATCGTCTACATCTCGACAGGCTACAACACCTCGCTCGCGTCCCAGCTCAGGACCGTCATCGCAGGAATCTAACCTACCAATGAACGGACCACATCGCGGGAGGTCCGGAGGATGAGACCCGGTGAAACTGCCGGCTCATCGAAACCGAGTTCCGGAACGTGATGCAGGTCCGGGTCCGGTACGGCTGCACGGGCAGTAGAATGGAACTCCGTAGCATGGGTAATGCGCTCTATTTCAGCAACATTGTCAGGATTTATACCGGAGCCGGGCATAACGACCAGACGTCCGGCAGATTGTCTTACGAGCCCGGCAATCATTGATGCGCCGGCCAGGGCCTTGGGCTGCTGACCGGAGGTCAACAAACGTTCACAGCCAAGGTCAATTATCTGTTCCAGAGCAAGTTCCGGGTTCAGGCAGACATCGAAGGCACGATGAAAGGTCACGCTCAAAGGGCCTGCGGCAGCAACCATGCGGCGGCACGAGTCCATGTCAATGTTCCCTTCCGGGGTCAATGCACCTATGACAACGCCGTCAACACCGGCATTGCGACAAAACTCTATATCGGAAATCATTGTCCTGACTTCGGACGGGGAATAGACGAAACTCCCCTCCCTCGGACGGATGAGGACATTGACCTTGATGCGCGGAATGACGGTGCCCGACGCGGCAGCTACTGCTTCAGCTATCAGGCCCCGACTGGGCGTCACGCCGCCGCAACTGATTGCAGAACAAAGCTCCACGCGAATGGCGCCACCTTCATAAGCTTCCACGACATCATCCACGGATGTGCAACAGACTTCGATTTTCCTCATTTTTCCTCATATTGTGGTCATAAAGATAACAATTACAGATGAAATGACGCGGAAATTTATTACATTTGAGGGAACATTGAAGAAAGAGATATGAGGGAATTTGTGCCTGCACTTGATTCGGAATACATCATCGACGGAGCCAGAATGGAACTGACCCCGAGGCAGATATTGGAAGAATCTGTCGGAGAATTTCATAGAAGTCACCCGGCTGCAAACCTAGAACATAATGATTATCAGACAGATACAGATAAGTCTACTGGAACGGCCGCTGAGCCGCTGATCGACGAAAGCGTAGATCCGTCACCGGAGAGCAATGCCTTTTCATCGGAAAAGATATTCGAATATCTCGGCGAGGTGACATCTTCCACCCTCAAGCCGCGCAATATCCCGAGATTCTTCCCGGAAGAGACCACACGTGCGGAAATCGCAACTGCATTGATCCGGACTATCTGGAAAACTGGGCATTTCAGACTGGATGACCTCATCATTGACATCACGTGGGAATGGGAGACCTCGGAAGTCGGCGATATGACCGCCTTCTACAAATCCGTGGAGGCGGCTTGCAGCTATCTGGACATGCTGGATATCAGACTGGGCGGGTATCACTTTCAGGAAGTCACTGGCACACAGGATGATGGCAAGACAGAAGGATGCCGGATGAAGTTCAATATCTACGTTGAAAAAAGCGAAAACATACAGAGCGCCGATGATTCTGACGAGCCGATAGACATCGCGGAGACCATTGACCGGGAAATCATGAACACCCCGGACATGAATCCGGCATTGCCATTGTGCGAACTCCCGTTCAGGACATCTTCGCCAATATTGGGAAAAAGCAGAAAGTGCCAGGTCCACGTATCGGACAATATCGGCAACTGGCTGATATACATTCCTTTCGATACATGTAAGTTCCGACTTGGCGGGTCATTGCTGGCAGAGAAGACAGGCCTGGCAGGAGGAAAGGCTCCGGACATCATGGACTCGGATTATTTCATAGATTGTTTCGAAGTGGTGAGAGAGTTCGTGGAAGACGGCGTGATAGTTTCGGGCGCGGCGACAGGTCCGGGAGGGCTCATTGCGACATTGAACAGGATGAGCAACGGTATGACAGCCGGCATTGACGCCGACATCTCAGGAATCTGCCGTTCGTATGGGGAAACCGACATCACCAGGATTCTTTTCAGCGAGGTCCCGGGTGCGGTGGTGGAAATCCGCGACAGCGACTTCGACTACGTGGATGCCGAAATGCTGCTACAGGATGTGGCTTATTACCCCATCGGTCATCCGGGGAAACCGGGGCTGAGGATAACCAGCGGCAATCAGGACGGCGTGGCGGGTATACTTCAGTCTCTGCTCGGTCAGGAGGACATTGTCCCGGAGGGAGAAGATTAGGAAAATGCGTGTTTAAAATATTCAGACATGATCAACAGGTACGCCAATGTCCCCGCAAAGGGGGACGGAGCCAGGAAACCGAAGATATTCGTCCTGGACACAAATATCGTTCTGCATGACTACAGGGCCATCCGAAAGTTTCAGGACAATGATATTGTCATACCGATAGCCGTGCTGGAAGAACTGGACAAATTCAAAAAGGGCACGGACGCGTTGAGTTTCAATGCGAGAGGATTCATGAGAGACATCGACCGTCTTACCGAGGGCAGAATGTTCGGACGGGACGGCGTGCCTATCGGCAAAGGTCTGGGAAACATCAAGATAGAGCCGAACCATCCGTTTCCTGACAGCATGAAGGAACTTTTCCATGACGACACCCAGGACCATAGGATTCTGGCTACAGCAATATGGGTGAGGGACAATTATCCGAGCCGTTTCGTGGCGCTGGTAACCAAGGATATAAATCTGAGGATGAAGGCGAAAGCTGCCGGGATGGTGGCTCAGGACTATCTGACGGACCGCGTGGAAGAGGACAAGGTGGAGTTCTCGCAGAAAGAAGTGCAGTTCATCACGGACGCACCGGACGAAGTGGTACAGGAACTGGCATACGGCCAGCACAACACCGTCGACTGGAAGGGGCTATGCAAGACCAAGCCATCAGCGAATCAACTTTTCAAGATACAATGGACGACTCATGGAGACGAAATAATCTGCGCAAGATATGACGCCGACATTGACAAGATCATTCTGGTCAGGAAGCGGGAAGCCAGCGGAATCAAACCGAGGAATGACGAACAGAAATTCGCATTGGACGCATGCCTGAACAAGAAGATTCAGCTGGTGTCATTGACCGGAGGTGCCGGAACGGGAAAGACATTGCTCGCGCTGGCGGCAGCTCTGGAACAGGAGCGGGATTTCGACCAGATAATCCTGTCCAGACCGACCGTCATTCTGGGAAATCAGGATATAGGATTCCTGCCTGGCGACCAGAAGAACAAAATGAGTCCTTTCCTGCAGCCGCTGATGGACAACCTCAACGTTATCAAGGCATTGTACAGACCGAGCAGCCGGGAATACCAGCACATCGAGAGCCTTCTGAAGGACGAGAAACTGCTCATAACACCGCTTGCGTATATAAGAGGAAGGAGCCTGGGCAAGGCGTATTTCATCATTGACGAGGCACAGAACCTGACGCCGCATGAAATCAAGACGATCATCACGAGGGCAGGTGAAGGGACCAAGATGGTGTTTACGGGCGACATCTTCCAGATTGACCAGCCTTATCTGGACCAGTGGTCTAACGGTCTTACTCATCTCGGTGAAAAGATGGCCGGACAGAAGCTTTTCGAACACGTATTCCTGAAGAAGGGAGAGCGCAGCGAATTGTCGGACATAGCGGCCAAGCTGTTGTAGGGAGGTTATTGTGGCAAAGGACAAATTACTCAATTTCATAAAGGAATGGATGCTGCCTCTGGCGATTTTCACGGGGGCGGCATCTTATTTGGCACTCCATTATGTGCCCTGGCTGGCATCTGACGTGGAGCCGTCTTTCTCGATTTTTGCGAAACGAGTCCAACCGGCACTCATCGCAATCATGCTATTTCTACAGTTCAACAGGATTTCACCGCACGACCTGAGGTTCCGGCGCTGGCATTTCATCGCGCTGGCTTTCCAGATCATCATGTTCATCTTGTTCACATGGCTCGCGACATTGATGCCTGACGGAGACCTTAAAATATTGACAGAGTGCGCAATGCTGTGTTTCATCTGCCCTACGGCAGCAGCCGCGGGAGTGATTACCGGGAAACTTGGCGGACGTCTGTCGGACACCGTTTCATACGTCGTGCTCATCAACATTGCGGTAGCGGTCGTAATTCCTCTGGTCATACCTATATTCAATACTGAGTCGGACGCGACCTTCTTTGAGAGTTTCATCGCGATCTGCATGAAGATTTTCCCGCTGCTGGTTTTCCCGCTGCTTCTGGCATGGCTCATCAGATATACTGCCCGGAGACTCCAGCGCTGGCTGATGAGGTACACTGAATGGGCTTTCTATTTCTGGGGCATTTCGCTGACATTGGCGATTTTTCTTGCCACCAGAGCATTGGTACTCAGCCACATATCTTTCTGGATAGTAGTGCTGATAGGTGTCATTTCGCTGGCTTGTACGGTCATCCAGTTCGGTGTCGGAAAAGCTGCCGGAAGAGTCGGAAGGAAGGAGACGGAAGAAGAACGGTCTTCTGATGAAATCACCGCCGGCCAGGCACTTGGACAGAAAAACACCGGCTTCCTGATATGGCTCGGCTATTCGTATCTGACTCCGGTGACTTCCGTCGCAGGAGGACTGTACAGCGTATGGCAGAACATCATCAATTCCATCGAGCTTTACGAGAAGGGGCATAGAGGCAAGTAAGTTTTTCTTGCAATGCATGTATAAAATGATTAAATTTGCGTTCTTTAAGGAAAACTTGATTTCGAAAAACAAAAACCTGTTTTAAAAATATGTTAGAGAACAAAAAAAGGGTGTATCGCTTCGGTGGCAAGACTGCTGAAGGCAATGGCACCATGCGCGAACGCCTTGGAGGAAAAGGAGCTAACCTGGCCGAGATGAACCTGCTCGGCATGCCGGTTCCGGCTGGTTTCACTATCACAACTGAGTGCTGTGCAGAGTATTACGCTCTCGGCGGAGGCTATTCAGATGCATTGAAACAAGAAGTGGCTGAAGCACTTGAAGCTACAGAGAAAATCATGGGCAAGAAATTCGGCGATCCTAACGATCCGCTCCTCGTGAGCTGCCGTTCAGGCGCAAGAAGTTCAATGCCTGGTATGATGGACACCATCCTGAACATCGGACTTTGCTCTGAGACTCTTCCGGGAATGATCAAGAAGACCGGCAACCCTCGTTTCGTTTACGATGCTTACCGCCGCCTCATCATGATGTACTCAGACGTCGTTATGGAGAAAGCAGAAGGCATTGAGCCTGAGGACGGTAAGGGAATCCGCCAGCAGCTCGACAAGATGATGTCAGAGCTCAAGGCTGCCAAAGGTTATGCCTCTGACACCGATATCACGGCTGAAGAGCTCAAGGATCTTTGCGACCAGTTCAAGGCCAAGGTTAAAGAAGTTCTCGGCGTAGATTTCCCTGACACTGCAAAAGAGCAGCTTTGGGGTTCTATCGGCGGCGTATTCAAGTCATGGAACGGAAAACGCGCCATTACTTATAGAAAGATTGAGAAAATTCCAGATGACTGGGGCACGGCAGTGAACGTACAGTCAATGGTATTCGGCAATATGGGCAATACTTCCGCTACCGGTGTTGCGTTCTCACGTAACCCTGCAAACGGAGACAACAAGTTCTACGGTGAGTGGCTCATCAACGCCCAGGGAGAGGATGTCGTAGCAGGTATCCGCACCCCTAACCCGCTCAATGAGGCTACCAAGACAGAGAAGAACAAGGATCTCGAGTCCCTCGAAAAGGCAATGCCTGAGGTTTACAAGGAGCTCGACGAGATCAGAATCAGACTTGAGGAGCACTTCCACGATATGCAGGACATCGAGTTCACCATCCAGGAGGGTCACCTCTGGATGCTCCAGTGCCGTATCGGCAAGAGAACCGGTCTCGCTGCCCTCCAGATGGCGATCGACATGCTCGAAGAGGGTATGATCGACGAGAAGACCGCCGTAATGCGTGTTTCTCCTGCACAGCTCGACGAGATTCTCCACCCAATCCTCGACCCGGCTTCAGAGAAGAAGGCCAAGGTTATGGCACAGGGTCTTCCTGCATCTCCGGGCGGAGCGGTAGGAACACTCGTGTTCACTCCTGAGGATGCCGTAAAGGCTGCTGCAGAGGGCAAGAAGGTCATCCTCGTCCGTGAAGAGACTTCTCCTGAGGACATCGAGGGTATGCGCGCAGCTGCAGGTATCCTTACCATCCGTGGAGGTATGACTTCACACGCTGCTCTCGTAGCACGCGGATGGGGCAAATGCTGTATCGTAGGTTGCGATGCAATGCACATTGACCTCGAAAACAAGATCGTGACTTTCGCTGGCCACGACAAGCAGTTCAAGGAAGGCGACTGGTTCAGCCTCAACGGCACCAAGGGTCTCGTCTACAACGCACAGATCGAGACGATGGACGCTTCCGAGAATCCGCTGTTCGTGAAGTTCATGGCTCTCGCCGACAAGTTCCGCAAGCTCGGAATCCGTACCAATGCCGACACACCTGAAGATGCTGCAAAGGCTCTTTCATTCGGCGCCGAAGGTATCGGTCTGTTCCGTCTTGAGCACATGTTCTACGGCAAGAATTCAGAGACTCCGCTTGCAAAACTCCGCAAGATGATTCTCTGCGATACAGATGAAGAAAGAAAGGAAGCACTTACAGAGCTTGAACCATTCATCAAGGCTTCTGTAAAGGGCACCCTCAAGATCATGGACGGCAAGCCTGTAGTATTCCGTCTGCTCGATCCGCCTCTCCACGAGTTCGTTCCTAGAACTGAAGAGAAGAAAGCAGAATTGGCCAAAGAGCTCGGCGTAACCGTAGAGGAAATCGAGAAACGTGGCGAGTCCCTGCACGAGGTCAACCCTATGATGGGTCACCGTGGAGTACGTCTTCACGTGTCATTCCCTCTGATTGCAGAGGTAGAGTACAGGGCTATCTTCACAGCTACTGCAGAACTTCAGGCAGAAGGTTTCAACCCGATTCCTGAAATCATGATTCCTGTAACAATTTCAGCTCGTGAGCTCAGCTTCCAGAAGGCTATCTGCGACAGGGTAAAGGCAGAGGTTGAAGGCAAGTACAGCACGACCATCCACTACCAGTTCGGTACAATGATCGAGATCCCTCGTGCCGCTCTTACCGGTGACAGGATGGCCCGTACCGCACAGTTCTTCTCATTCGGTACCAATGACCTTACACAGATGACATTCGGTTTCTCACGTGATGACGTAGGAACATTCATGGGCGAATATCTCGGGAACAAGCTCCTGGATGCAGATCCGTTCAAGACTATCGACACCAAGGGTGTCGGCAAGCTCGTGGAATATGGTATCCAGAGCGGTCGTTCCAAGAGACCTGAGCTCAAGTGCGGTGTCTGCGGAGAGCACGGCGGAGATCCTGATTCCATCAAGTTCTTCAACAAGATCGGCATCGACTACGTATCTTGCTCACCATTCCGTGTTCCTATCGCACGTCTAGCCGCTGCGCAGGCTGCGATTGCACAGAGCAAATAACAGTAACTCATATAGAATTGAGGCTGACCAGATTACATGGCCAGCCTCTTTTGTTTATTCAAGTATCGAAATCCCCGCACAAACCAGGGACTAGCACCCGTAAATCCCGCCTTTGCCGAAAAGGTAAGCTTCCACCTCGTCCATAAGGCCGGCGCGATAAATCAGGTCAATGCCGGTGAACCGGTCCCGCATGAACGGGATGGCGCGGAATGTCTTCCGGAGTTTCTCATGACTGACGCCTATCATTTCAGGCTCGTATGGAGCGCCGGCACGTTTAAGACAATCCCGGACGACATTGAAAGGAAGAATCTGGTCCCGGATCTTGCCGCTGAGTTCAGGCCAATTGTCTTTCACCGCAGTCAGCTGTCTACGGATGCCCTCACGGCCGATATACTTGGCCCTGCTTTCCACAAGGGCGCGGGCAAGATGGTCCGGCATACCTTCGAACACTTCGCGTATATGCTTCTCCATATCATCCCATTCCGGCCATTTGGCCACTGCCGCATCAATATCAATTTTCGTAAAATCCTTGCTAAGAAGGTATTCCATACAAGCAACCGAAACGAGCGTACCGATGGCGACACTGAATCCATGCGGCACATGCCTGCCGTCATGACAGAGGCCCTCCATATCCCAATAATGGCTGAACAGATGCTCTGCACCAGAAGCAGGACGGCTTGACAATATCGCCTGCATGGCGAATCCGCTCATGATCAATTCATACGCAAGCTTGCCGACAGCAGTCACATCGCCGGCAGCCACGGCATCAGGACAGGAAAGCGCGTCGCGCAAATTCTTCTGTACCAACGAGAAAGCAAATGGATCAATGCTTTCGCTACCCACCGCATCGGCAATAATCCAATCAGCACCTGAAGGGATTTTCGCTATCAGGTCTCCGTAACCGGATGCCGTGATTCCGGCAGGAGCCTTTGCTGCAACGGCAGGATCCATCACCATACCAAGAGGTGCCGGGCAATCAAACGTCTGCTTGTTGCCATGATATGTGACGGAGGCACCGTAAGAAGTATAGCCGTCCATCGAAGCTGCCGTTCCGACTATGATATAACGCCTTCCGAGATGATAGGAAGCCAGTTTTGTCAAATCATTGATGACACCTAGACCTACCGCGACAGCGATTACATCCCGTTCCTTCAGATATGATTCGAGCTGCTCCAGATAAGACCATTCGGCATAGAGCCCCGGATCCGTAAAGACAAATGGAGCCACGGTTTTTATGCCGGCGTCTTCAATGTATCCATGGACGGTTTTCCCGGCAATTTCATAAGTGATTTTATCAGCCACGACGACTGCCGTTTTCCCCGGAAACAGGCTGTCGAACATCGCCGGAATTTTTTTCATTGCACCGACGCCAAATTCAAGCGCCTTGGTATCTCTCACCCTTTTCAGGATATTTTCAATTTCGTTCATAACCTCAGAAAACGAGTCTGATTTTCATTCCGCAACGGTTTCAGTTTCGCAAGCAAATCACTGCCAATGCAAAAGTCGCAAGAATGATTTACAACACATTGATTATCATTACATTACCATAACGAAACCTCAATATGAACCGCCCTGGTCCACGAATCAAAATTAGCAAATAAAACGTTACTTCCAAGGTTTTCCGAGAGATAATGACCAGCCGGAAAAGCAGTGAGGCCGGCCATTCAGATGGTCAGCCTCAACATAACTTCCGGGGACAAACCTAACCTCAGAAGCACACATAAACGTTCGGTAATTCAAGAATGAATTACCATGTATCAACACTCGTAATGTCCACCCTTACCGAAGAGGTAGTTCTCCACCTCTTCCATAAGTCCGGCCCTGTAAATCAGGTCAATGCCGGTAAATCTATTCCTCATGAACGGAATGGCGCGGAACGTACTGCGGAGTTTCTCACGGCTTACACCGATCATCTCAGGCTCATACGGAGCGCCCACCCGTTTCAGACAATCATATACTTCATTGAACGGAATGATCTGCTTGCGGATTTTCTCGCGCAATTCAGGCCAATTGTTCTTCACTGCTTCAAGCTGTTTGCGGATACCTTCGCTGTCGGTATACTTACCCTTGCTCTCCACGAGACCTCTTGCCAAGTGACCCGGCTTGCCGTCGAATACCTCATGAATAGTCTTCTCCATCTCTTCCCATTCCGGCCACTGCGCCACTGCCTTGTCGATATCCATTGACGTAAAGTCCTTGCCAATAAGGTATTCCAGACACGCTGTAGAAACAAGAGTTCCGATAGAGACCTTGAATCCATGTGACACGTGCTTGCCGTTATGGCAAAGACCTTCCATATCCCAATAGTGGCTGAACTGGTGGTCCGTACCGGATGCCGGACGGCTGGAAGACATTGCCTGCATGGCAAATCCGCTCATGATAAGGCCGTCGGCCAATTTTCCGGTAGCCTCGACATCACCCGCAGCCACAGCGTCAGGATTGGACAATGCGTCACGCAACTTGCTCTGTACCAACGAGAATGCGAACGGGTCAATGCTTTCGCTGCCTACTGCATCGGCAATGATCCAGTCGGCTCCTGCAGGAACCTTGGCCATAAGGTCGCCATATCCGGATGCGGACATCCCTTCCGGTGCCTTGGCTGCAACAGTAGGGTCGAACACCATTCCGAGAGGTGCAGGACAATCAAATGTCTGCTTGTTGCCCTCAAAAGTAATGGATGCGCCATAAGCGGTGTAGCCGTCCATTGACGCTGCTGTACCTACTATCATATAACGTCTTCCGAGATGACTCGAAACCAGTTTCGTCAAATCATTGATGACACCGGAACCTACGGCCACGGCAATGACATCGCGCTCTTTGAGGAATGCTTCAAGTTGCCCGATGTATGACCACTCGGCGAAAAGTTCAGGGTCCGTGAAAATGAAAGGAGACTCCGTATTGATGCCGGCATTTTTCAGATATCCATAGACTGCTTCGCCTGCGACAGCATAAGTATTCTTGTCTGCCACTACGACAGCTGTCTTTCCCGGAAACAATTTATTGAACATCGCTGGAACTTTTTCCATGGCTCCCACGCCAAATTCCAGCGCTTTGGTGTCTCTGGCCCTTTCCAGAGTTGTTTCTATCTCACTCATGATATTAAATATTATTATCTCATATTCCGCAAGTTTCACTTGCTGAGTTGTCACTAAAATTTGAGGTCATCACTTGTTCGAATATCCAAAACCCACCGCACGTTTTTCACGTTACCCTCTCCCTAAATCCCTCCCCTCAGGGAAGGGACTTACCGTCGCCCTCTCGGGCTTTAAGGTTTTCCGCAAGTTTTACTTGCTGAGTTGTCACTTAAACTTGAGGTTCATATCACTTTCATTTCTTTATTATGATGAACTTAAAATGTCCCATAAGTTTCATGCCTTGCTACAAAAGTACTCAAGTTTTTTCATTTTCAAAACATTTTCAAGAAAAATAGAATAAGAAATGAAACAGAATGATTTTTTTCTTATCTTTGTACACCGATTTATGCGAAATCACGTCTGAATAGACGACAACGGTATCAGCATCCGCATATTCGAAAAGAACGGCCAATCAGTACCTTTTCTCTGGGCACACACATAGTCGATGTTTCCGAATTCATCGAGTTCATCCTGAAGCGGATTGAAGAACTCACAAAGTTACGCAAACTTTTCATTTAATTTATTTATTCGTACATTTGCAACGAAGCGAAATCAAAAAAAAGCAAACGAAAATGATAAGTATTGCAGAACGGCACAAGTACATCAAGGATCAACTTGCCAAAAACGGATTTATCAGAGTCCTGGACATCGCAGACCAGCTGGGCGTCACAGGAGCAACCATCAGAAAGGATCTCAGAATCCTTGAAAGCCAGGGAGTTCTGTACAGAACCCACGGCAGCGCTTCACCTGTCAAGCCGCATGTGACGGACATCAGCATCGACGAGAAGACATCACAGCACATCGAAGAGAAGCAGGCGATCGCAAAGGCCGCCCAGACATTGATAAAACCGGATGACGCCATAATCCTGGCATCAGGTTCCACCGTTACCGCATTCGCCGAGAAACTGGAGCCGAACGGCATGATCAATGTCGTGACCCCGTCATTGGGCATCGCGGTCCTCATGCACAGCAGGAGCAACGTGAAGGTATTCATCCTGGGAGGAGCATTGTACAAAAACTCTTTCTCCGTGCGCGGCGAGTATGCGGTAGAGGGATTGAAAAACGCCAGCTGCTCAAAACTTTACATCGGCTGCGACGGCATTGACCTCGCTTCCGGCGTGACATGTGCGACGATCGAAGAGGCCGAACTCACGAGCGCCATGATGAAAGCGGCTTCACAGACGGTCGTGCTTGCGGATTCATCGAAATTCGGCAGACGCGGATTCGGAAAAATCGGCAACATCGAAGACATTGACATCATCATTACCGACAAGGGAATGCCGGAATCATTGAGAGAGAAGATCGAGGGTGCAGGTGTGCAGATTATAATTGCCGACGAATAGGAATATTCGGAAAGCAGCGTTCCAGCACAGCATCAAATTCAGATACACACGGACAGGAATCCATGAAAGAGGTTTTCCGGTCCGTATTTTTATAAAGGCCGAAGATTCGGGTGCAATGCCTGACCGCCGAATGGATGTCGTGGGAGGAAAATATTATCGCCGGAGCATTCTCGCATCTGACGATGTCCGACAATGTCTGCAGCACCGTTTCACGCGCTTCGACATCCAGGAATGCCGTCGGTTCGTCCAGCAGAATCACTTCAGCATTTCGCGCGAGAGCCGCCGCTATGCAGACTTTCTGGAATTCGCCGTCGCTCAACGTGGAAATATCCCTGTCGGCAAATTCCTGTATATCAAGCATTGACATAGATCTGTCGATGCGTGCCTCTAGTTCTTTGCCGATCCTTCCCAGCCAGTCCGTCTCCTGAAAAGCCGTAAGCCCGATGAATTTTTTCACGGTAAAGCCGGCTACTTTGGGGATGCGCGACGGGACCAGCACAGCCTTTCCGCCGCCGGGATTCCGGACAGTTCCTCCAAGAGGTTTCTGCAGCCCGGCCAGCGTCCGGAGCAATGTACTCTTGCCCATGCCGTTTCCGCCGCAGAGCAGCACGCACTCCCCCGGCCCTACCGCGAACGATAGGTTACGGAGCAATGCCTTGCCGCCATACCCGACATAAAGTCCTTCAGCCAGCAGTTTCCACGCCATAATTATTTCTTGCCTACAGGTATGTCAATCACGTATTTTTCATCGAAAATCGGGTCATTCACCCAATCCTGGATTTTCCATGTACGGACTGCACCGGGCCGAATGCCGGCAATCTGCATCATGTGGCAGAGTTCTTCGGCAAAATCCCCACCTTTAAGATAGAAGATGTCGCCGGTATACTTTCCCGCCACCCACGGATAGAAATTATCCAGCGCCGTGACCGCGCGTGAGACCACGTAATCAAACTTCTGAGGCAATGATTCCGCACGGGCATTGACCACGGTAACGTTTTGGAGGCCAAGGGCTTCCGCAACAGCTTTCGCTACGATGGTTTTCTTGCCGACCGAATCGCAGAGAAGGAAATTCACTTCCGGAAACAGCACGGCAAGCGGTATTCCCGGAAAACCGCCTCCTGTTCCGAGATCAAGCACATTGATTCCCGCTCCAGGTGTCCGCCACGTTTCGAAAATTTCAGGGCGCACCGTTTTCAGATATTGCGCAATCGCCAGTGAATGAAGCACATGCCTGATATATAAACTGTCGATATCCTTGCGGGAAATGACATTGATCCTGGAATTCCAGTCATTGTAGAGGGGCTCCATCGCACGAAACATTGATTCCTGCCCCGGCGTCAATTCCGGGAACGACCCGCGCACGAGGGTGACAAATTCATTGACATTCATAACTATTCTTCCTCCAGCATTTTACGGATAATCTGGGCGCGGGCGCGGTTTATCCTTGTCTTGACGGTGTTGAGCGGCAGATTGGTCTTCTCCGCGATTTCCTTGTAGCCGAGATTGTCCACATAGCACATTTGCGCGACTTCCCTATAAAGTTCAGGCAGGCCGCTGATGCAGTTCAGGAATGTTTCATGGTCCTGTGCAGAAATTATATATTCTTCCGGGCTCAGCTGGCCGTCGGCGACATTGTCCGCCTTGTCATTGGTCATATCTATGGACGAATTGTCGATGACCTTGCTCTTGTTGGTCGCCAAAGTCTTGTGGTCCAATGCCTTGTTCTTGGCAATGGCAAAGAGCCACGTGGAAAACTTCTTGCCTTGGTCGAAAGTGCAGAGCTTCTGGAAAGCTCTTTCGAAGCTCTCTATGCAGATGTCCTCCACCTCGATGGGGTCGCTTACAATCTTTCCGATAATCGAGCAGACAGCCATCTCATATTTTGCGTGCAATGCTGAAAATGCCGTCTGATTGCCGTCCAGAGCCATCCGGACCAGCACATCATCATTCACACTAGTGAGCTTCGAGCCAGTTTTTGCCATAATTGCATTCTACAGTTAAAGGAACGGACAATTCTGTGACGTGCTCCATCTGTTCCTTGACGATGGACATCAGTGTATCTATTTCATCATGAACGGTGTCGAACAGCAGTTCATCATGGATCTGCAGCACCATGCGGCTCTTCAGCCCAGCCTCACGCATCTTCCTGTCGACATTGATCATGGCCATTTTTATGATGTCGGCTGCGGTTCCCTGGATAGGGGCATTGACCGCGGTCCTTTCAGCAAGCGCTCGCACGGTAGCATTGCGGGAGCTGATATCGGGGAGGTAGCGGCGGCGCCCGAACAGCGTTTCGACATAGCCGTTTTCGCGTGCCGAAGCTATGGTATCGTCAATGAACGAGCGGATTGCGGGGAACGCGGCGAAATAGTCGTCGATAAGTTTCTTCGCGTCCGTCCTGGAAATTCCAAGTCTCTGCGCCAGTCCGAATGACGATATGCCGTACATAATGCCGAAATTGGCGGTCTTGGCAATCCGTCGCTGGTCCGGAGTAACTTCGTCATGGCTTATGCCGAAAATCTTCTCGGCCGTGGCTGAATGGATGTCGCGCCCTTCACGGAAAGCTTGGATAAGATGCTGATCCTGACTGATATGCGCCATTATGCGGAGTTCTATCTGGGAATAATCCGCAGAGACGATGACGCCATCCGGTTCGCCTGCCACAAAGGCCTTCCGGATTTCCTTTCCCCGTTCCGTCCTGATAGGGATGTTCTGGAGATTCGGATTCGAGGAACTGAGCCGGCCGGTGGCGGTAAGTGCCTGATTGAAAGTCGTATGCACTCGTCCGTCCGATGGCGACACGAAGGATGGGAACGGCTCGATATATGTGGAGAGCAGTTTCTTTACCGCACGGAATTCCAGAATCTCATCGATTATCGGATGCTTGTCTTCCAATGCCATGAGGGTCGCCTCATCAGTAGGATAGCTGCCCCGTCCCGTCTTTTTCGCTTTCGGGTCCAATGCCAGTTTGTCGAAGAGGACTTCGCCGACTTGCTTGGGTGAGGATATGTTCAATTCCGGCTCGTCAGCCATTTCACGGATGCGGGCCTCCCTTTCGCTCATTTCCTTGCGCAGACCGGCCGCAAATTCGTCCAGCTGCCTGAGATCCACCTTCACGCCGTCACGTTCCATCTTCGCAAGGACGAGCATAAGCGGTTCCTCAATGTCGGAATACAAATGACCGAGTGAATTGTCTTCCAATTCCTTACGCACTTTCAGCCCCGTCAGGACAGCAGCGGCGGAATCACGGACGGCATCATGACCGTCATCTTCGGACGGCTCATCGAAAAGCGAAACAGGTTCTTCCTGCTTTTCTTCAATGTCCGCGTCCATATCCACATCCAGATAGCTTTTCGCCAGAATTTCCGGCTTATGGCTCTTCTCCGGATTTATGAGATAGTGCATCAGGCTGATGTCCAGCAAGTTGCCTCGAAGGTCAATGTTTTCGCCAGCCAACAGGTTCAGCTGTTCTTTCAGATTATATCCATATTTTTCAATGCCGCCATCTTCCAGAAGTGCCTTGAAATCAGCCGGTTTTCCATAAGCGGCAGCGACCTCAAGTGTTTCAGGATCAATGCTTACGGCTACAGCTGCCGAGTCATTGTCATTGATCCGGACTGCTGCGGCTCCGGCATTGGAGGCCATTGTCAGGATTTCATTGACCTGAACTTCGGTGATTTCCATTTTCCTGCCGCGGGCGGTTTCGGCTGCGGGCATGTCGCCGTCGGATTCGGGGATCAGTTTCTTCAGCGAATTGAATTCGTATTTCGCGAAGAGGTCGGCGACTTCCGGGGTGAAACGGAGATTCACGTGCATGTCCTCATGCGGGAGGTCCATGTCGGTCTTTATCGTGACGAGCTGATGGCTTAGTCCGATATGCGGCTCAGCTTCACGGAATTGCGCCTGCTGGCGTGGTGTCAGTTCGTCAATATGCCGATAGATGTTCTCCACGGTGCCGTACTTCGAAATAAGTTTCCCGGCACCGACTTCGCCGACGCCTTTCACGCCGGGCACGTTGTCGGCCGTATCACCGCAGAGGGTAAGCATTTCAATGACTTGTATCGGCGAGGATATGCCGTATTTCTCGCATACCGCCTTGGAGTCCAGGACAATGTTTTCGCCACCGGCATTTCCGGGCTTTACCTGATAGATGTTTTCGTCCACCAGCTGGCCGTAGTCCTTGTCGGGCGTGACCATGTAGACTTCCCTGCCCTGTTTCGCTTCACGTTTCGCCATGGAGCCGATGACGTCGTCCGCCTCGAAGCCGGGCACCATCAATGTCGTGATGCCAAGCGCCTTGCATATTCCGATGAGCGGTTCAAGGGAGTCAATTACAAGCTGCGGGGTCTCGGCACGGGTGGCCTTGTATTCCGGATACATCTGGTTTCTGAACGTTCCCCCCGGAGGGTCGAACGCTACGGCGATATAGTCCGGATGTTCTCTGGAGATCAGTTCCAGAATGTATTTGGTAAATCCGAAGAGAATGGACATGTCTGCGCCCTTGGAGTTGATCATAGGGCGTCGCAGGAAGGCATAATACATCTTGAATACCAGCGCATGTCCATCTATAAGGAATAATCTTTCTTTCATTTCTGCCAATGATAATGCTTGATTTTCTCCGCGTCCGCAAATCGGAAGCCGATACGTCAAAGATACGAAAAATTCTTGTAAAAAATTTTGTATTTAACTCTAAAAAGGTTACCTTTGCAATCCTATTTGTGAAAAATATAAAAAAGTAAGATAATGAAAAGAACATTTCAACCATCTGTACGCAAGCGCGTGAACAAACACGGATTCCGTGAACGTATGTCTACCCCTAATGGACGTCGCGTACTGGCTGCTCGTCGTCGTCACGGACGCAAGAAGCTGACTGTTTCTTCTGAAGAGAGATTCTAATATTTCTCTGTAGAAATTTTAAAGAACGGCTACACCTTTCCGGTGCGGCCGTTTTTTGTTGCCGGTCATGTTTTTATTCAGTCGAGACCCAAGGCGACACGATGGGCGGTGCCAGACTCAAGATTCACGATTCACTGTCGGGTTATGAGGAAAACCGCCTCGTGCGCACTAAAACGTTTTCTGCGCACAACAAGCCCAAAATTCACCATGATGTGCGCAAAATGGGTGTTTTTACGCACGCCAGAAGTCGAGCAGCATGGTGAACACAGGGTTTTCCCCCTGACCGTGCCCCCCTGACCCGTCATGGAGATAATTACGTAAAAAGCCCCGAAGAAAAATCTCCGGGGCTTTGTGATCCCAATAGGATTCAAACCTATAACCTTTTGATCCGTAGTCAAATGCTCTATTCAATTGAGCTATGGGACCAGTTCAGGTCTAATGACCTGTATTTTGATTCGGCTTACTTTGTAGCGCCTTCCTCTTTGAGGATTACCATCTTCTTCTCCTTGATTCTAGCCTTCTTTCCAGAAAGTGCCCTGAGATAGAAGATTCTTGCTCTACGTACGTGGCCAACCTTGTTCACCTCGATTGACTCGATAAATGGTGACTGGAACGGGAAGATTCTCTCAACACCGATACCACCTGAAATCTTACGGATGGTAAATGTCTTGGTGTACGGAGTAGCACCGCTAATCTGGATAATAACTCCTCTGAACTTCTGGAGTCTCTCCTTGTCACCCTCTTTAATCCTATAAGTAACTGTGACTGTATCGCCACCTTTGAACTTCGGATATGACGCGACTTTCTCGTTTGCAAAAGCCTGGTCTACAATTTTTATCAAATCCATTTCTAAAAACTTTTAATGCGCAACGTTACTTTAATAACCAACGAACGTAAGAGGTTGCCTTGTTAATGGGATTGCAAATGTACTAACTTTTTTTGAATCCGCAATACTTTTTAGAAATTTTCTTTCATTTTATCGAAAAGATTCCGGTCTTCCCTGCTCAGATCCGGCGTAAAGCTATCACTTGAGCGCATTGACTCGATGGCAGACTTCTCGCTGCTCTTGAGTTTCTTAGGAATCCACACAAGGTATTTCACATACAAATCGCCGACACCGGAGCCATAGCCCTTCACGGCAGGCAATCCCCTGCCCCTGAGCCTGACAATCGTACCGGACTGCGTTCCCGGCTCCACCTTTATCTTATAAGTGCCGTCGAGACATGGAATCTCCGTCTCTCCGCCGAGGATAGCATCGGTAACAGGGATTATCTTGCTGTAGAACAAGTTCTTGCCCTCTCTCTTCAACGAAGCATGAGGCAGTTCCTCGATCACTACCAGCAAATCACCATTGATTCCGCCGGCCTTGGCCGCATGTCCCTGGCCCTGGAGCGTAAGCTGCATGCCGTCCTCGACACCCGCAGGAATATTGACCTTGACGGTCACTCTCTTGCGCACGAGGCCTGTTCCGCCGCATGAACGGCAAGGATTCGTGACAATCTTTCCTTCGCCGCCGCATCTTGAACAAGTCGTATATGTCACTGTCTGCCCGAAGAAACTGTTCGCAACACGCTGTTCCTGACCGGAGCCATGACATACCGGACACGTCTTCACGTCGGAAGCATTGAGAGTACCCTTTCCCGCGCAATCAGGGCATTGTTCGTAACGCTCGATGGTGACTTCCTTGGTCACGCCCTTCGCGATTTCTTCCAATGTAAGGCGCACGCGCGTACGTATGTCACGCCCGCGCATCACTCTCTGCTGATTACGCTGGCCGCCGCCGAAACCTCCGAAACCGGAAAACCCGCCGAAGCCACCGAAACCGCCGCCGTTTCCTCCGCTGAAATCGAATCCGGACCCGAACAAATCCTTCAGGATATCATTGATGTCAATGCCGCCGAAACCGCCTGCATTGCCATAGCCGCCTGCAGCAGCTCCGCTAAAACCGAAACGGTCATATTTTGCCCTCTTGTCAGGGTCGCTCAGGACCTCGTAAGCCTCGGATGCCTCCTTGAATTTCTCTTCGGCATTCTTCTTCTCCTCCTCGGTTCCGCTCACCCATCTGTCAGGGTGCCATTTAAGCGCCAGCTTCTTGAAAGCCGACTTTATATCATCGGTGCTGGCATTCTTCTCCACACCGAGCACTTCATAATAATCTCTTTTCTCTGCCATAAATCAGCCTCCTTCCGGACCAGAAAGCCCGAAAACTATATTCCGACAACAACCTTGGCGTAACGCAATATCTTGCCGCCAAGGGTATAGCCTGTCTCAATTACATCGTAAACAAGACCTTTCTTGTCCTTATCTTCTACCGGCACCTGTGCGACCGCCTCATGGAAATCAGTATCGAACTTCTTGCCTTTGGCCTCGATTTTCTCCAAGCCTTTGGCCTTCAGATACTTCATGAGCTTATCGTAAATCAATCCTGTTCCCTCTTTGGCAGCTTCGTCGCTGGAAGTGTTCAGGATTTCCATTGCGCGCTCACAGTCGTCGAGAACCGGAAGCAATCCCTTGATGGTCTCCGAAGCAGCAGATGAAACAAGTGCAAGCTTTTCCTCTGCCGTGCGTCTGCGGAATGTCTCGAACTCGGCCATCAGACGGACATAGTCATCCTTCTCCTTGGCAAGTTTCTCTTCCACGGATTTTTTCTCGCTTTCAAGAGCCGTAATCTTTTCTTCAAGCTTCTTGCATTCCTTATCTTCGCCTTTCTGACAGGATTCTTCCTCCCGGCAAGACTTCTTGTCAGTATTTTCACACTCTTTATGCTCAGGACATGGGGTTTCTTCAGACTTTACCTGACTTCCTTTCTTCCCGAGTTCTTCTTCTTTTTGCTTTTTCATATCTTCTTAATCTCTTATATCTTTTGGAAAACAGTCCATAAATGGACGCTATAATAATCACCCACAGCATATTACATCAGATCCTCGGAGCTGGGTCATCTGCCGCGGGTCCGCCCTTTCATCAGCAAATTATCTGCCACAGCCGCAGACTGCCAATTTGGCACACACGGGAAAGAGCACAAAATAATTTACAAATGACAATGTTTGATTGTCATTGGCCTGAAATTATTGTCCTCCGGCGGCAGATATTCGGGATAACTTTGTCATGGTCAGCGAATCACGCGATGGTTTGCAGAATTTGAGTTTTATAACTTATTATTCATCTGTTATTATGGACAATGCCAGCATCAAAGAGAACATCATCCGTATAAGGACGGAGAGAGGAATCTCGCAGGATGAGATGGCGAGAGCGCTCGGCATTTCAAGGAACTCGTACCGGAGCATTGAAAAAGGTCTGACCTGCCTGATCAACAAAAGGCTCGGCGAAATCGCGAAGATACTCGGAGTCCCTGTCGAAGAACTGGCGTTGGGATATCAGCCGATTGAGAGCGAAGAGCGCCTGGAAGACATCCGCATCTCCTACAAGCGCAACGCCGACGACATGAAAAGTGCGGCAGATGCGCGGATCGCCGAACTGGAACGCATCATAGCTTCCCAGAAGGAAACCATCGCAAACCTCCAGGATCTCGTCGAGTCAAAAACCGAAATCATCTCCCTGCTCAAGCGCAATATGAAACAGTTGTGATTTTTTCAATTCCTTTCCAGATTTTCTTCGTACTTTAGCAGTATCATGAAGATACTGGTAATAGAAGACGAGAACTCCCTGCGGGAGCTGATCGGACGGGCTCTGAAAAAGGAGCATTATGTCGTGGAAGAGGCTGCGACGTATGATGAGGCATGGGAAAAGCTGAACATGTTTTCCTACGACTGCGTATTGCTGGACATAATGCTGCCGGACGGGAACGGCCTGGACCTTCTGAAGGAATTCAACCATGAAGGCAAAAGGCCCAACGTGATCATTCTTTCCGCGCGCAACTCATTGGAAGACAAGATTACAGGATTGGAGGAAGGGGCGGACGACTACTTGCCCAAGCCGTTCCACATTGCGGAGCTGATTGCCAGAATCAGGAGCGTGACCAGACGAAACGGAGGCAGCGGCTCCAACGGCATTGTCTTCGGAAACGTGAAACTGAACCCGGACAGCCGCATCGTCGAGGTCGGCGGGAAGACATTGACATTGGTAAAGAAAGAATTTGAGATTCTCCAGTATTTTCTGCTGCGGCCGGAGCACATGATCGACAAGTCGGTGCTGGCGGAAGCGGTGTGGGGCGACTCGACATATCTGGCGGACAATTTCGACTTCATATATTCACAGGTCAAGAACCTGCGCAAGAAACTGGAAGAGGCGGGCGCCGACATTGAAATCAAGTCAGTCTACGGATTCGGATATAAAATGATATTGAAGGACTCTCTATGAAACTGATCCAGAAAATAGCCCTCCGGCTGTCCATGGTACTGATTCCTGTCATCGCATTATGGGCAATGATTTTCTATTTCGTCACCGTGGAAGAAATCAACGATGAAGTGGACGACCTACTGAGAAGCTATTCGGAACAACTGATAGCCAAGAAGTTGGCCAATCAAGAGTTGCCGGTGGCAGACATCATTGCCGGCATGCACTACAGCATTTCCCAGGTTACCGAAGAATACGCCGACTCGCACCCGCGCACGAAATATTATGATTCCGACTTATATATCAATGAAACTGACGAAGATGAACCAGCCAGGTTTCTCAAGACCTTTTTCTATGATGCCGAAGGACGATATTTCGAACTGATTGCCGCAATTCCCACTTTCGAAAAGGAAGACTTGATCGAGGCAATCCTATGGTGGATAGCAGCATTGTACCTGATCTTGCTGGTGACCGTCATCGTGATAACGCTGGCCGTTTTCCAGAAAAGCATACGGCCGCTCTACGAGATTCTCGACTGGCTCAATGCCTATACGCCGGGAAAGACGCAGGACAAGCTGGCGGCAGATACCGACATCTACGAGTTCAGGCAATTGGAAAAGGCCGTGACGGAAGCGACCGACAGGTCCAACGAGGCTTACGAAAAGCAGAAGCAGTTTATAGGCAATGCTTCCCATGAGCTGCAGACGCCGCTCGCCGTCCTGGGAGGAAGAATCGACTGGATGCTGGACAATGATTCATTGGGAGAGGAGAATATCGGAGAGCTTGTGAAGATGAAACGGGAGGTCGTGCACATATCCAGACTGAACAAGACGCTTCTTCTGCTCACCAAAATCGACAACGGGCAGTTCCCTGATGTCATGGATGTAAATCTCTCATCCATAGTGCAGTCACAGAAGGAAATGTACGAGGAGATTTTCAGCAGGAAGAATATACATTGTTCATTGGAAATGCCGGATTCTCCTGTCGTAGTCAGGATGAACGAGACGCTTGCCACGATTCTGGTCACGAATCTCATCAAGAACGCATTTATGCACAGCCCTGAGGGCGGCATTGTCACGATAGCATTGGACGGAAACGGATTGGCCGTCGAAAACAGCGGAGAAGCGCCGCTGGATCGGGAGCGGATTTTCGACAGATTCTATCAGGGCGCGAAGAAAGAGGGGTCTACCGGGCTGGGATTGGCTCTGGCCAAGACTATTGCCGACAAGAACGGGATGCAGTTTTCGTATTCTTTTGCGGACGGCAGGCATAGATTCCGTATAAATTTCTGATTTTCCGTGCAAATTACAGATTCTCTCCAGAATCGTAATGTAATTTCGCCATATAAACAGAAAATTATAGTACGATGAAAAATTTATTTATTATGACCTTGTGCGTCTCGGTGATGGCGCTTTCCGGCTGCAACAAAGCCACTGCAGATAATGACATAAGCAAAGCAAAAGCCGAATTGGCTGCACGTTATCCTGATGCCACCAATGTAAAATGGGTGTCAAAGAACGGCTACACCGTAGCCAAATTCAATCGCCTGGCAACGCGTTCCGCGAACTTGGAATATGACTATTCCGTATGGTTCAACGGCACCGGCACATGGTGCATGACCGAAAGCGAGGTTACATATGAGGCTCTTCCAGAGGCTGTAAAGAGAGCTTTCGAGGCAAGCGAGTATGCCACGTGGAAAATCGACGACATCGACAAGCTTGAGAGGGCCGGAATGGCGACGTTCTATGTCATCGAAGCCGAGACCAAGTCGGGAAACATTGAAAAGGAGGCCGACATTTATTTCTCGGAAACGGGAGCGGTCATCAAGGTGGTCCTGGACGTGGAGGATGACTACGATTACGAGGATTACCTTCCTGCCGATGTCCAGGCTGTCCTGAAGAGTTTCATCAGCCAGAAATATCCCGGCGCGGTCATCATGGACACGGAGTACGATGATGGCGAAATCGAGGTGGAAATCGTTCACGAATGGCGCGGCAAGGATGTGTATTTCAGCAAGGACAATGTCTGGCTGAGGACCGAGTGGGATGTCCGCAAGTCAGAGCTTCCTGCCGCAGTGATGAATCAGCTCAACGTTTCATATCCTTCTTGGGAAATCGACGATGCCGAGTATGTGGAGACTCCTTCCGGAGCATGGTTCGTAATCGAACTGGAGAAGGGTGAGGCTGAAGTGGATGTGAAGATTGCCGAAGACGGCACAATTATCAGATAATTTACTGGACACCTATCAATTCGACTTCGAATATCAATGTAGATCCCCCTGGAATTCCGGGCTGTGAAATTTTACCATAGCCGAGTTCCGAGGGGATATATATTTCCCATTTGTCGCCAACGTGCATTTGTTTCAATGCTATGATCCAGCCTTCGATCAGTTCGCGCATGCGAATGGCGAGAGGACAGCCGCCCAGACTGGTGTCGAAGCATTTGCCGTCAATGGTCCTGCCCAGATAATGGCAGACGACGACATTGGTCATTCCCGGCTGCTTTCCGGATGCCGGTCCGGATTGGAGCACCTTGTAAAAGACTCCCCTTTCGAGGGCATTGACGCCTTCTTCCTTGGATTTTGCTTCCAGCCACTCAACATTTTTCTTGTAGTATTCCTGTTTGTTCTGTTTCATGATTGTTTGTTTTGTTTGATAATTCTTTGTTCTGTTTGATTTTCCAAGCCCCAGATCCGCAGAGCGGTTCACTGCACCAAGGCGTACAGCACAAAAGTAATAAATTTGTGCCAGGAAATAAAGTAGAGGGCGGAGACGGCATTGGCTCCCGAAAGCGCACCCATGCGGCGGGGAGTACCGGCGCGGTCCTCTACCGCCGGAGGCTATCTACAAAACATTTTAGATAAGATTTTTCAAAAAAAAGATGCGAAAATATTTGGAAGTTCAGAAATTGTAGCTATCTTTGCAATCCCGTTTGGAAAACAAGCCAACACTTAAGTATCCGGCGATATTAAAAGTATTGTTAGAGCGGGGAAATGGAGAGATTCGTTAGCTCAGTTGGTAGAGCACAACACTTTTAATGTTGGGGTCTCGGGTTCGAGCCCCGAACGGATCACTAAAAATAGAAGTTTAATGCTTCCTTAGCTCAGTTGGTAGAGCACGACACTCTTAATGTTGGGGTCTAGGGTTCGAGCCCCTAAGGGAGCACTGAAAATGGAGATCAGAAATGGTCTCCATTTTTTTGTTCACATCCCAGCCGATCGGACATTCCGGGCCTGGGAAACCGGGATCATGGGGTAACGCCCCAGCCGCGTGCGCACTAAAACGTTTTCCGCGCACGTCACGCCCAAAATTCATCATGACGTGCGTAAATCGGGCGTTTTCACGCACGAGAAAGTCCGCCCGGAAACATCACATGCATCCGGACGGACTGACGAATCAATCAATTTAATCTGCCAAGTAAGCATTAAAAGATAAGTTGGTAAAGATTTGTGAAGTATTTTCGAGGCAGGAATATAGACCGAAAAGACACGCAAAGATTACCAAGTTATTTTTTAAGGATTACCAGCCTCAGCTATGACGCTGTCGGGAATCTCTGCCCTCTTGTAGACGGAGACTTCGGCGGGCGTGGAAGACGATGTCAACGTCATTGTCTCGCCCTCGACAGAAACGCTGTAGCTGGATGCCCATGAAGAGCCGTCTGCGTATTCGCCGCTCAAGACACCCGATGTCAGGTGCCACGTGCCGGAATAACGCACGTAGCGGGCGCTGCTGCCGGTCTTCTGATAGCTCGTGAAAGAACCGTCTGAAGCAAACGACAAATAAACATCCACGGCCTGGGAACCAATCAACGCGGACTTCGTGGTAACCGAAATTATATTCCAGTCACCCGCGACTTTCGGAACAGACTCCTTCTTGCTGCAAGACGGGAACGCCGCCAGAGACAATGCCATAACTATGGCCGAATAAAGCAACCTTCTCATTTTCTTTTGATTACAGTATTTTCATCCTTGGACACCTGAGGATTTGCAGACGAACTGAGATAGAGCGTCGCAAGTCTCGGACAATCCTTGACATTGACCTCCACAAGTCCGGCAATAGAGCTCAGATCCACTTCCTGAAGCTTGCCGCAGCCGCTGCAATTGAACGAAAGGAGGCTCGTCCACTTGTCCGTCCATGTGACGTCGCTGGACAACTTCACGAAATCATTGTTGCTCAAATCCAGGGAAACAAGAGCCGTGAATTTGAACGGACGCACGAAGGACTGGGTATCCTCGGTAAGATGATTATGACCGACATTGAGATTAGCAATGGCGGCGCAGCCATCCAAGTCGCAGGAAGTCAATTCATTATACGAGAGATTGACATTCTTGAGGACCTTGGCGTAAGAACACTTGAATGACGTCAGCTTATTGTGCGAAGCATCAATGTAAGTAAAGTCAGCGAGATCCGAACCTGAGAGACCGGTGCAGGACGTGAGACTGTTGTTGGACACAATCACCGTCTTCAGAGACTTGGCTCCGGCGAATGAAAGTTCCGTCAAACTGTTGCCGGAAAGGTCGAGCTCTTCAAGCAGATTCATAAACGGTCCCAAATCAATGGCCGTCAACTTGTTTTTGCTCAAGTCCAGCTTACGGATCTGTCTGAAGTAGACCAGGCTGCCGATTTCTGAAAGGTTCTTGTCCTTATATACGAGTTCCTTCACGCTCTCCGCCTCGCTGCCGGAAATCTTGCCATTGCCGTCAGCATCGAATTTGGACACGATATAATTACGCAATCCGCTGTCGGTAATCGTAGAAGTGCAATCCTCAGGATAATCGATAGCCACGGTCGTAATCATGCTTGGCTTTATGTTATAAGTACATTTGTCCTTGATAGCCTCATATTGGCCCTGGAACATGATGACCTTGGACAGACCAGAAAACAATGCGGAAATCGACTTCAGATGCAAGTTATGGCTTACATCCAATGTGGTAATCTTCTTGCAGGAATCTATGTCCAATTTCTCCAGAAGCGGGCACTTGGCCAAATCCAGGCTGGAAATGGAGGTGTTGCCGATAGAAAGTGATTTCAGTCCAGGCAGTACGGACAGGTCCAGCGAAGACAATTTGCTTGATTCCGAAAGCGACAATGTCGTGATTACGGAATTTGCAGGCAATTTGACAGATGCAAGTGTCGAACAGCCGGCATTCAGATTCGTGAGAGCCGTGCAGGCGCTGACATCCAATGATGAAAGGCTGCTTGCATATACGATAAGCGATTCCAGAAGAGTGCAGGCACTTACATCTATCGCCTTGAGCTTCGTACCATAAGCTACACAAGAGACAAGCGAGGTACAGCCCTGCAAGTCAATGCTTTCAAGCGACTTGTCAAGCGCTGCGCGCACAGTCTTGAGTGCAGAACATCCCTTCAGATTGATACTGGTAATCTCCTCATTGTCAGAAACATCCACATCGGTAAGCGTAGTTCTGCCGCTCAAGTCGAGCTCCAGGAAATTATTGTTCGGAAGCACGATCTTTTCAAGTCCGGTGAAGAACTCCAGACCTTCAAGACTCATGATGGTAGACCCATCCTCCCCTGTTCCTTCGTACTCGACCGACTTGAGCGCAGCAGCCTCTTCAAGCGAAATCTTGCCGTCGCCATCAGTATCGGCCGCCATGAGCACCGTCTTCAATGTCTTGTCCTTGATGCTTGCCAATACATCTTTTCCGGACTGTTTCACAGTGAGTGTCACAGTATTGGTAGCACAAGTGAATGTGAAGGAAACCTCCCGGGAATCAGTACCTGTGTTCTTCTCCACGGTGAAAGTCACCTCATCACCGGATTTGCCGGACCCGGCAGAAGCCTTGACCCAAGCAGACTCGCCGGACAATGTCCAGTCGCGGTCGCTGGTCACGACTACTGAAAAGCTGCCGCCCTCGGCATCCAGTTCCTTTTCCTTTTCGGACAATGCGATATTCACACCCGCCGCGAGCTGATTCAGCTTGATTTTTACGGACTCGGCGCCGGAATATGAAAATGTAAGTTCAGCAGAACGCTCATCACCAGGGTTCACAGCCACATCGGCAGTAACATCAGATGCATTGACCTGAATATCGGAAACCCATGACTCTGAGGATTTTACTGAAAGAACGCCGGTCTCGGTAGGATTTTCCACACTATACGAAACCGAGACTGCGCCACCGGCTGCAATCACGGAGACACCCCCTTCCGGAGCCGTCACCTTGAGGACCGGGACTTTCGGCTGCTCCTCCGGCTCGGACCCGCCACAAGAGGACAGGCCCAAGACCGCTGCAAGGAACAACATTGATAATTTACTTATATTCTTCATGGCAAGAAGGATAATTAAAGTTCTCTTTCATATCTTCTGGTCTTGACCAGATTACGTTTTGCAGGAGCGGCACCCTTGAAAACATTGTCAGTAATATTTACAGGGGCGGCATTGACGCTCTTAGGGAGACAGTATACGGCTGTAGTATTCGCTCCGGTTCCTCCGTCATGAGGATTCGACCAGAAGTCATACGGCTCAATGGTGTCAGCCTTGGTAGGCGTGAACTCCATGTAATGCCATTTGCCGTAGTTGCCGTCAGCACCCTCGGCCACATAGGAGAAGCTCCATTTATGATTATACCAAGGACGGCAAGTCTGCTGATATTCGTCAATGCAGTTCGCAGGGGCAGTATCATTCCTGATGAGCGCCATAAGATGGTCAATGCCCATGCTATATGCAGAAATCGGTGCCCATACACCGCCATACCAATGGACGGCAGATGCATTAGGAGTGTACTTGGTAAGCATGATGCAGGCATCCTTCACATCCTCGGCATCCCACTTGTCAGGGAACTTGGCCGCGAGCTCATTGCCGTCGAAGAAGCAATACTCTACCTCAACCTCCGCATCGCTCTTCTCGAACGGAATCTCCGGAGACTTGACCTGATACTCGAAGAAATCCGTTGTATTCATTCCGGAATATCCGAATACGACCAATGTATAATCAGTATTTGACTGCCAATAAGTCTCGTACTGTTTCTTGCCCCTCATCCTCTTGTTGATGATTTCATCCTCGTAATACTCCTGGATGACATTCATGAGCAAGTTGGCATTGTAAGTACCGTCAGGGTTCTTGTAAAGCTCAGCCTCAGATGTTTCCATCAGGAACGGCAGATAATACTCGTCGTTCTTCGTAGGAGTGAATTCGAATGTACCATAGTTCCATGTCGATTTCAGCAAGTCTATTTTAATCTTCATGTCAGACTTGACGGCAGGGTCCGTAGTCGCATCAATGCGGCCCACATTGGTAGTGATCTTGCCGTCATGATCTATACCGAACACATATATGCGATAGGTATGCTCCGGCAGGAATTTCCAGTAAAGGTCAATGTTGCCCCACAGTTCCTGCGTGCCGGTATATGTCAATGACTCCCAGTTATTCTTGCCTTCCTCATAATAACCGTCTTTCAGACGGGTAGCCTCCATGTTCACGATTCGCTGGGCCATCTGGCGGTCATTGTAACCGGTGCATTTGCTTTCCTCGACGAATGCGACATAATAACGGGTGTCAGCCTTGGACGGAACCACACGGACCTTGACGTCCTCAGGTTTGGTCTGAAGGACGGACAATTCGAATGTACAGTCGTCAGCAACCGGCTCGGATTCCGTTACGAAATAGCCTACATCCTTAGGTTTGGTAGTCGGATTCCCGGCATAATCCATACCCCAGGCGACAATGTAGTACTTCGTGCCGGAATACAGGTCCTTAGGCGCGTCGAAAGACGGGCCGGTATGGATGTACGAGGTTATGGGAATACCCCATGACTCGACATTGGACTTGATGTTGCTGATGGTATTGGACATGATTTCCTCAAGAGTATATTGCGAATACTGCATCTCGGAAATATATGTCCAGAAATAGTAGTCGTCATTGTTCGACGGCGTAACGGTAATCGTCGCACCATTCTTGGTGATGTCAGTAACATCGGCGGTAAACTTGAGGTCGGAGGTCTCGACGATAGCGGTAGAGAATTCCGCCATCGTAAAGTCGGTCAGACGTTTGCCGTCCAGGCTCATGCCATAGCAATATGCGATATAATCCGTGTCGTAACTCAAATCAGTATAATCCATTTCCGTCTCCGCACCGTTCATGGTGTATAACTGCGGCACACGTTTCAGGAAGTCTTCCAATGACATGCCTTTGTCGTCGGCATTCCCCTTGATCCATGTCAAATCGCTTTGATAGAGTTGTTCAAGTCCCTCTTTGTCAAGCAGATACTTGGATACTGAGCTCTTGTCCATCACGAAGAAGACATAATTGCCGCCGTATTCAAGCGGAGTGTATTTCACATGACAGCCATATGGCGTGACATTGGACACCTCTATCTTGAACACTCCGTCAAAAACGGAACTCTGGTTGATATTGACATTGATATCCTCCGCTCCCGGATAAGATAGCACCATGGTAGCGGTGCGGGCCTTGTCGGCATTCTGCTCCGCGGAGAAGAACACGCTGTCAGCCTCGACACGGATGTCATAAATCCACTCCGCATCGGTAGTCGCACTCAATTGTCCGCCATGCGAGGCGTTGTTGATGGAATATCTCAAGCCATATTCTCCGGCATCCTTGCTGATTTCCAGAGCCACGGCCTTGATACTCGGTACAGACGATTCCTGACTGCAACCCACAAAAGCGAGGGTCGCAGCCAGAAGTCCGATAAATAATGATTTCAATTTCATATTGTCAGAAGTCAATTTCCGCAAACAGAAGTCGCGGATTAGAACACGTGAATTGCACGTGCGTTATGCGTGTAATAAGTAATCTCATCAGAGCCCTGACTTACGGCACCATTCTTATATGAGAAGTAGCGTGCGTTTACGCCGGAATCATCGCTAAAGTATGTAGTGGAGCTCCAATATCCGCGTCCCTCAGTCAGAGGAGTGCCTCCGATCTTGGCAAGACCCTCATTGATGGCGGTAAAGTTCGCCAGGACTGCCTTCAGCTGTTCGTCAGCAGGGAGGAACCATCCGGCATTGCCGCAATCAAATACAGCCCAGTTTGCCGCAAGGCATGAGCCGATAATTTCGAGATCAGAAGAAAGCACACTGCAGTTGGCCTTGCCGTCAGTCGTGCTGGTAGGCATACCTTTATGATACTGATAAGATGTAGCCCATTTTACCGCCTCGCACTCAAGCTTGGAAATGATATAACCATGCTCGCCTGTCTCGTCGATGTAAGCCACGACGCCATGACCATTATCCACTTTCATCTCGTCACCGATCTTGTATGCGCTCTCTACAGGCTTGTCCGGACCGGTAGTGGAAGCCTTCAGGCTGACATTGTAGGAAGCCCTGGCATTGCCGGTAAGGGTAGAAGACTTTTCAGACGTAACTACGCCCTCATGATCCCAATCCCATGCTGCAGACCAGGCATTTCTGGTCTCGGTATTCTGTGTAGAAGTCCAGTAATTGTAGCCTTTCGTAAGCTTGGTGCCATTATGGTCGGAAATGGCAGTATTGAGCTTGTCGATATTGTTCAATATTTCAGTCATCTCGTCGACAGCAGGAAGATACCAGCCGGCACCCTTGTCATTGCACCATTTCTGTGCAGGGAAATAAGACACTGAACTGTACTGGTTGTTCAAAATGGCATTCATGTTAGCGAGACCGTCGGTCTTGCTGTCTGCCCAAGAATTCGCAAAGCTGTTTCCGGCGAACTCCACACCGGCCTTCTCATCGAGGGCAAGCACTTTCACATAATTCTCGTCAAAGTGCCATACAATGCCTATAACACCCTGTCTTTCATAGTATTCGCCGATTTCATAGCTGGCCTTGAGAGGAGGGCAGCCTGCCTGGAGCACAGTCACGTCTATCACATCGCCGGCAGCACCGGTAATCTTGATATTGGCCGTTCTCGCATCAGCGCCGGTATTAAGAGCATATGAGAAGCGAAGTTTCTCAGTGTGAGCGGCTTTCGTCTCGACAAGCGTAAGCCATTCCGCATCGCTGGTCACCTGATATTCCATATTCGTACTGAGCGGAAGTTCCAGGATACCGGAAGCATCGGTAAGGCTGTATGTAAGGGTAGGCAGAGAAAGAACGCCTTTCTCGAACTTGATGGCCTGGTCAGCTACCATGCTGGTAGTATTGTTGATGGCCTCGACAATCACGAGACCTCCATTCGGATCCGCAGGGACATTGACAGTGACTACGGTATCAGCCTCGTCGATGGCGGCGGTCCAGCCGGCAGACGCATATTTGACGTAAACGATTACATCTTCACCTTCCTTGGCGCCCTTCACTGCATATTTCACCTTGGCAGTTCCATTGGCGGAAACGCCTACGACAGTGCTCTTGCAGATCAGACGGAAACCGCCGAGGAGAGAAACGGTGAATGATTCGCCACTTGAAAGGGTGAATGTAACCTCATCTTCACCGACTTTGACGCCCTTGAAGAAAGAGTCTCCATCCTTGCCTCTGGCCTCCGTAAGAGTGGTCCAGTTCTCGTCACCCGGCCACTTGATGCACCACCAGCCTGAAACAATGCTGATTTCAGGGGTCTTGCCGTCGGTACCGTTCACCCTTACCTTAGGGTCGGTGTACTCGCCGTCAATGGTCCAATAATAGTTGTTGTCGCTTTCATCAAGCTTTACGCCCACTGCAGGAGTATGGCCATCCGCACCGGCGACACCGGTCGCACCGTCGTGAACCGAATATTTCTTACCGTTGCTGAGAACCAATGTATAGTAGTTGATTCCATCTTTGGACACAGAATCAACACTCTGGATATAGCCTCCATTTTTGATGGTATTTACCAGAGCATCAATGGATTCCACCTGGGAGTTGAGTGTCTGGACCAACGTCTCAAGTGAAGTAACGCGGTTGTCGAGGTCATCGACTTTAGTCTCAAGATCATCTACTCTTGAGCAACCCATGACGGCAAGCGCGCCGGCACAGAGGAATGTGAGCAACCTTTTCATAATGCAATAAGTTAATTTGTCAAGTTGTTGTTATCTGTCAATCATGACCGGTGGAGCGAGAGGAACGAACTGTTCCACATAATTTGATCTGCTCTTCGTGTTGTCGCTCTTCACCTTGTCATTGGTATAAAAATCATTGATATTGAATGTCTTGCCGCTGGCCTTGAAGATCCTGCGGACGATGGCCTCGCGCGAAGGAGCATTGTAATACATCCTGTTGTCCTCCATGCAGCTGATTCTCTCCGGTCTCCACACGCCCTTCGTATAGAGCATGCCGCCTTCGTAGAATCCCACCGCATCATAGCCGGAACGTCCGATGAAATGACCCCACTGGGCCTTGTTCTTGTAGTTGGTGAACGAAATGTTGTACGCGAAATAAGGATCGACCGTACGCCATTCTTCCACCACGGATTTCTGGGAAGCAGGAACAGTCCCGTCAGTATAACGGTATTCGTCCTTCAACCTGCCGAACCCGTGGCCGCCGCCTTCATGTACGACAATGTTGGTGAACGTGGAACCTACAGGACAGATGGAAACGGATCTTCCGGTACGCTCCATCCAGCAAGTACCCGCATAGACATTGAGATTGACCAACATGAGTATGGTGGTGGTCTGGAGCTCCGCATCAGTCACACCGGAAATCTTCTTCGCATAGGCGTACGCCTTGTCGACGTCGCAGGACACTTCCGTGCTGTTGCCTCCGGCCAATGTCGCACTGAACGCGGTGTTCCTGGTCTGGGCCTTGCATTCCTGCATATCTTGCTTGACCGTGGCGCCGCTTTCCTGCGAATAAACCGCTATCGTACTGATTCTGAAGTACTTCCGGTAAGTTGCAAACGGCTCGATACCGAAGAAGGCATTGACCGCTGTCTGCACGTCCTTGTCGAATTTGCCGCCGTCGGAATAGTCGTCCTTGGTATAGCCGTCACCCATTATTATGAGATGGACAGGCTTCGGCGCGCCGGCGGATTCCGTCTGGAACCTGGTAATTTCACCGTCCGCATAAGCACCGCCGTCTCCGGTGATGAGCGTCCTGGCATCACTTTCCGCTTCACCGCCGAAGTCATCCAGGCTCTTCACTTTCCACACATATCTGGTGTTCTTTTCGAGCATGTCGGACGGCTTGCATGAGGTGGTTTCAGAACTGTATGAAGACCATGAAGTGCCGTTGTCGCGGGAAACCATCAGGCTGTACTTCACGACGTCGCCGTCAGGGTCAGTCGCTGATTTCCAAGTAAATACACCATTGGTCTTCACCCCGGTCGCGCCGTCTTCCGGAGTAAGAAGTTCCGGTGCCGACGGATTCTTGTTCGGCATCTTCTGGCTGACCGCAATCATCGAGAACGTGGTGCCGTAACTGATGGTGATGAACTGCTTCGAACGTGGAGTCCTGTCGGTGAACGGCGCAGGTGTCAACGTGACGGTGGTTTCTCCGGCAGAACCTTTCAGAGGACTTACCGTGCACCAGGACGCAGCTGCCGGCACAGAAATCTGCCAGTCATATTTGGACGCGACCGTAAGCACTGCAGGCGTGCCGTCCTGGTCCAGTTCCACGCTGTACGAACTGACGGAAAAATCCACGCCTTCCTGTTTTACGGCGATGTCGCAGAGATTCCCGTTTCCGCTGACAGTGACGGTACCCTCGCGCTCCAGGCCGTCATTGGCCTTGGCGGTAACGGACAATGTTGCATTGCCCTCGCCGCTCGACGGAGAGCACACGATCCAGTCGCAGTCAGCCTTCGCGGTCCATCCGCAGCCGGCGACAATGTTCACGGTCTGTTTCTGCTCCGAGGACTTGAATTCCAGAGAGCTGACAGACACCTTGATACCGTCGCCGTCCTTCTTGCAGCTGAACGCTGCAACAGGCAGAAGGAGGGCAATAAAAAATTTCAATAACTTCATCATTGTTCAATGTAAGTGAATGTCGCATCGTCAGCAACTTCATCGTAGGTAGACATGAAGCTTCCTGAATTTGCAAGATGGGTAGAATAATCGAACCTGGAAGTAGAGGTGATGACACCGTTCTCGTCAAATTTCACGACAATCGGTGACGTTCCCTTGTCGCTTCCCCAGAATACCATATTCTTGCTTTCGTCCTTTCCGTAGTGATAGAACGAGAGTCCGAATGCGGTATCGCTCTGGAGTTCACCTCTGTAGTACCAGTCGCCGCTGAACGTGATTGTCCTGTCTTCATAGTTCACGACACCCTTGAGCTTAGGCATGATCTCACCGGATGCGCCGAGGACATCATGTCCAAGGTTGAACCAGTCGGCGGACATATCCACGACGGTAGCGGTATTACGGGTGAAAGTTACGGCGAACGTGGTCTTGGAGGAGGCGATCTGATAGCTGCCGCACTTGATGTCGAGGGCTGAGTACCGGTAGCTTTCTGCTTCCGTATCGAATACGGAATTGACATTTCCCCACTCGTCATAAACGGCTCCACGATCCATCTTTATATCGAAAATCGCTTTCGGCGCATGAGGAATCTTAACTTTTACAGTCCTCTTGTCTTCTGCAACATCGTAGTCTGCATAGCAATACTCGATACCTGAATTGTCCTTGTAGACGACGCTGACGGTGTTGCTGAGATGGGTGTTCTTGTAAATATCGAACGGGAAGACAATCTCTACAGACGCATCGTCATTCTTCCATGTAGAAGCAGGAGCATCCTTGAAATATGATGATTCCACGGCGAAATCCACTGTCGCATCATCCCAGCCGAGATTCTTGTACTTATAGGTCGAGGTGTCGAAGGAAGAGTTTACGCCGTAAGCCTTGTTGCCGCTCAAGTCCATGAACAATCCCTGCGGGAAGCTGACCAGATAGCCGGCGCCGTTGGCAGGCTTAGGGCAATTGAAAGTGACGACATTGCCTTCGACGGAGATGTATTCGAGCGGAAGGTCCTTTTTCGTGGTAACCTCCATCGTGCCCCACTTTACATATTGTATAGTGGCGTAGCTTTCCTTGTTCACCACAACATCCTCGGAATACTCCAGGATGAGGGTGGTTCCGGACACGGACGATTTGACGATGGACGGAATTTCGGTATCGTTCACCTTGATCGTCTTCTCGGCAAGTTTGCTGAGGAGTCCGGTCTCGGAAATCGCAGCTGCGTAAATCTTGTATTCATGAGCAGGTTCGCACTCGAACTCGACCCTGGTCTTCACCTTGTCGAGAGCATCGAAGACTCCGCTCTGAAGTGCCGTTCCGACATTGTCCATTACAATGTCCTGGGCAGCAGGAACTACCGTGCTGCTTCCATCCAGAATCACATATCCGAACTGGGCCGCATTGAAATCCACTGACAATGTGAATGTCATCAGGTAGTTGTTGGAATTGCTCGGCTCAATGGTGACGACAGGCTTTTCCTTTCCTGCATTCTGCGTGCTCAATCCGTCATCGGAGCATGAAGCCGCCAGCAACGGAATGAGAACCGACATCAATATTTTCTTATAAAGTTTCATCGTCATACTACTTATTACGGGTCAATACAATGTTTGTGAAAATCATCCATACATCACCTGAGAATTCACCCTGGGTGTTAAAGATTGCTGCAGTAAGACCATAACCGCCCTGCTGGAACGTGATGGTATTCATATCGGCGCTCCATGATCCTTCAAGCGGTGTCTGGAGACTGATGGAGTTGCCAGGCTGTATGGTGCAGCATCTGATGATGACGTCGTAATCTATATCCGAGAATTTGAACACATTGGCCATCAGAGTATTAGTCTGTACATACAGTGCGTGTTCATCCTCATCGAAGTTCATGTACCAGACAGGCTGCTTCGGCGGGTTGGCGGTAGAGAACTCACGCTGGTAGTCGCCGAATCCCCAGCATACGAGGACACGTCCTTCGTTGCTTGCAATGTCAGATTCGGTGAAACCGCCGCTGATATTGACAGGGAATGAAACCTTGTTTCCGCCATAATCAGTAGCAGTCGCAGTCCAGTCTCCCATGAGCTTGTCATAAGGATTGTTATCATTGTCCCTGATTTCCAACGTAGCCTTTTCCAGAGCCACCTTGGCGCCCTTCACATTGGTGATGGAAAGTTCGATTTCGCGGGTCTCGTTTATCACGTCATTGTCCTTGACCGTAAATTCCAGGTACACCGGTGCAATGTCCTTACCCTTGACTTTCAATCCTTTGGACTGCGTAAAGTGAATGACATCATTCACATCGGTGCCTTCCTCGGAAACAAGTTTCGCCTCCACATCGAAAGTCACCGGATAGGAGTTTCCGTCGCCTGAAACATTGATCTGTATCTTGCTCAGACCGGCACCCTCCTTGAATTTATAGGTATCCTGGCCGAATCCGATGCTGATGTCGCCGGCGTCCTTGTTCTCATTGGAGCAGGATATTGATCCTGACACAGCCATGGCGAACGCGGCTACAACTGATATATATCTGAATTTGTTCATTTCGTTAATGCTGATTTTAGTTCGTATATGCCGGATTCTGTTTCATCTGAGGGTTGGCCTCCATTTCTGCCGTCGGGATTGGCCACAGGAAGAACGGGTCATCGGCAGGCCTGACGGCTCCTGCATATTTGTCGCCCGGCATCACCAATGAAGGGTCCTGTCCGGCTGAACGTGAGAAGCCTATGTGCCATCTCTTGAGGTCGCTCAGTCTCTGGCCCTCGCAGAAGAGTTCCCTGACTCTTTCGTCGCGAATCGCGTTGGTAAGGGACGCACCTGAATAGTCCACGTCCACCCATCCGCTTATTCTCTTGGCTTTCAATGCATTGAGATAATACGAAGCGACAGCCTCCTGGCCGGCCTTGTTGGCAGCAGCTTCCGCTGCAATGAGGTACATTTCCGGAAGCCTGAACACCTTCGGCATGTTCACGTAGTTGGTGACGCTGCTGTACAGCTTCGGGTTGCCCGGATATTTCACCATGAGTGTCATGCGGCCCTGGACCGGAGTGGATATGTCTCTGGTGCTGAACCAGCTGGAGTACCTGATGTCTTTCGACTGGTCATAGAGTTTGAGCACCCAGTCTTCAGGTATGTACTGAGGATTGTCCTCGCCTACCACACCGGAGTTGTTGTAGATGAAGTACCTGAAAGAGTTGCCGGTATCGTCAGGACCGGTCATCGCTACCTGCCAGATGGTTTCGGTAAGGTTGTCGTTCTTCCATCCGTCAGCGAACTTGGCCGCATCCGTGCATACAGTGTAGTGTCCTCCGTCGATAAGTGACTTGGCGGAGATGAGCGCGGTGTCATAATCATGCATCACCAGTGCCACGCGGGCCTTGAATGCAGTTACGACATCCTTGGTCACGTAAGCGGAGTTCTGCACGCCTTCCCTCTTTACATATTCCTCAGCCACAGCTATATCGGAGAGAATCTGCGCATAAGTGGCTTCGAGGGACGGGCGGCCCGGATATTTCTTGGAGTCTCCTGTAGGATCATATTTGGTAACCACCGGAACTCCCATGACATCAGAACATGTGGACGGGTCATAGTCCTCGCAGAAGAATTGCGCAAGCAGATAATACAGGTGAGCCCTGATATAGGAAGCTTCGCCGTAAATCTCCTTTACGGATTCAGCGTCACTTTCCGACAATGTTCCCCTTTCCAGAAGTTTCCGTGTACCGTCAATGAGGAAGTTCGCATTGCCGATATAACCGTAGAGGCCGTACCATGCGTCATTGGCAGAAGTGTTGCCTGCTGTCACGCTGTAGGAATAGAAATCACCGCTGAAGTTACCGAAGTTCTTGACAGCATGGAAAGTATCAGCCTGAAGTTCAGGGATATAGACAAACGCACCCGTAAAGCAATATTTCATGCCGGAGTAAAGTCCGTTCAGAAATGACTGACAGTCAGCCAGACTTTCCATCGATTCGTCGGTATTGATGGCGTCGTCAGGATATTTGTTCAGGTCACATGACACCTGGCAAACAGCAAGAACCGATGCAAGAATAACTTTCAAATATGTTTTGTTCATTTTCATTGTCTCTTGATAATTAGAAGGTAATTTCGATTCCACCTACTATCTGACGGGAGTTAGGATACATTCCGCTGGTAGCATTGGAATAGCCGACCTCCGGGTCATATCCTTCGAAGTCAGTGACTGTCAGAAGGTTTCGGCCCGTCACATAGACCTTGACACCGGAAAGGATCTTCGTCGGTTCCAGAATCTTCTTAGGAAGGCTGTAGCTTACGGAAAGGTTCTTGAGCCTCAGGAACGCGGCATTGGAGAACCTGGATGTGTCGTGATAGAACGGCGTTCCGTATTTAGGTATGTCCGTCTGCTGTCCCGGATGTGTCCAGATGTTGAGCATCTTCGTCTCGAAGTTGCTGGTGAACAGGACGGTCTGCGGGTTCATCGTATAGTAACGCTCGTTCAGGAAGACATAACGCTTGCCGATGAATGAAAAATCAGCATTGATTCCCAGGCCTTTCCATGAGAAGTTCGTGGAGAAACCGCCGGACCATTTGGCATTGGTGTCAAGACCGCAGAACTGCATGATGTCGTCGCTGTATGTCTTGGTAAGGTTGCCGTTCAGGTCGTACCACATCGGAGAACCGTCTTCAGGATCGACACCTGCACGGACCTGGGTATAGACCAATGATGAAGAATAGCCCACCTGATATTTGAGGGAGTAATCCGGGAAAGAAATCTCATCGAGCCCCTGATAGAGCTTGGTGATTTCATTGTTGTTGTAGTTCACATTCACTGAAGCTCCCCAGTAAACGTTCTTCGAATGGATGAAGTCGAAGTTGAATTCCAGGTCCACACCCCTGTTCACCATGGAGGCCACATTGCCCCAACCGCTTGAGTGTCCGGTAGTTGCGGAGTACGGAATCTCCATGAGAAGGTTCTTGGACTGCTTGTTGTAGAATTCCACGCCGAAAGAAACGCGGTCGAACACGCGGCCGGAAATCCTGTAGTTCAGGGTTCCCACGGTCTCCCAGGTGAGGTCGCTGTTAGGGATCTGCGAGATGGCCCAGCCGGCATTGCCGTTGTACTTTGGACCTGAGCCGACCAGTCCGAGCGACGCATACCATTCGCTCAGTCCGGAGTTTCCTGTCGTACCGTAGCTGAGTTTCATGTTCAATTCATCGATCCATGACACGTTTTTCAGGAACGGTTCGTTCTTGATCTTCCACATCGCGCCGACAGAATAGAAAGTCGCATATCTGTGGTTCTTGCCGAAAAGCGAAGAACCGTCAGTACGGACAGACGCATCCACGAAATACTTTCCGGAATAATCGTAGTTCAGATTGAGGAAGAATGAGTTGAATGCACATTCCATCGTTCCGCCACCCCATGAGTCAATGCTGGTGGTGGAGCCGATTGACACAAGCCTGTCATCAGTCAGTCCCGTTCCTGTCATGCTGAAGGTCTTTTCAGACTTCACGAATGATTCATGGCCGAGAAGGGCTGTGAAGAAATGCTTGTTCGCAATGTTGTTCTTATACTCAATTGTATTGGTCGAAGACAACTGGCTGTAACGCTGGAATGCCTGGGCATTGGTACCCCTCGCCGAGGACGGCGTGTATGACGGCAAGTGAATGGACTCATTGGTATAGTCGAACGCGTCAATCGCCTGCTGGAGCCTGATATTCAAGCCTTTGACCGGAGTGAACAGGAAATACGTCTGCCCCATCAGGTTCACCGCCTGACGGTTGTTGGTGTTCTTCTTATAATACTCGTTCAGGTCAATGTCATTGTTCCATGGATAGACCTGGTAGACGTCTCCATAGGAGAATGTTCCGTCCTCATTATATACGAGCTGATATGGCGTATAGTAAGGGATGCCGGTAACTGCCTGAAGGATAGGCTACTGGGTATACCATCCGGTCACGATGGTCTGGTATTTCGTGAAGCTCAATGCCAGATTCGCACCGAACTTGAACCATTTGGCCATCTGGATGTCCAAATTGGACCTGAGGGTGTATCTGTCGGAACCGGAATTCGATTTGGCTGTTCCTTCCTCACTGGAGTAACCAAATGACACATAGTAGTTTGTCTTGTCAGTGGCTCCCCTGAAAGAAGCATCTCCCTGCACGATCGGCGCCGTCTTGTCGAAAAGATAGTCTGTCCAGTCGAAATTGATATTGTTTCCGAGGATGAAGTTCTTCTTCGCGATGAAGGCCGGGTCGGTTTTCAATGACGGAACGCAAAGCTGCTCGAATTCAAGCAGTTGTGCGGAGTTCATCATATCCATATTGTAGTTCGTCAGCATTGACACTCCTGCCTGCGCGCGGACGGAGACCGTCGGTTTCTCGCCCTTCTGGCCCTTCTTGGTGGTCACGACGATGACGCCGTTGGCTGCACGTGAGCCGTAAATTGCTGTAGATGAGGCGTCTTTCAATATGGAGATATTCTCGATATCCTGCGGGTTCATGCTGGAGAACACGTCGGAACTTACCGGCACGCCATCCAGGATGTACAGCGGCGCGTTGCTGAGGTTCAATGATGATACGCCACGGAGCCTGATGCTGACCGAGCTCTGCGGCTCTCCTGAAGTATTGAAAATCTGGAGACCTGCGACTTTTCCCTGCAATGCGTCACCGATGTTGGTTGACGGGCTGGAGGCGATGTCTTTCGATGAAACCGTAGTGACGGAACCGACGATATTGCCGATTTTCTGGCCTGAGCCGTAACCTATCACTATAGTTTCTTCCAGATATTCCGCATCGCTTTCCAATGTTACGATAAGGTTTGTCCTGCCCGCGACTTTCTCACTATGGGTCTTGTAGCCAAGGATAGCGAAAGTCAATGTCGCATCAGGCGGAACAGAAATGGAGAAGCCTCCGTCTGCTCCTGTGGAAGTGCCGGTTTTAGTGCCCTCCACAATCACGGTGGCGCCGATGATTGGTTCACCGGACGCATCTGCCACCGTTCCTTTGACCTTTATATTCTGGGCAGTCGCTGTAAATACAGTCAACGTCATCGCCAGCAATACTGCAAAGGTCATTGAAAAAAGGTTTGAATGATTCATTTGCATTTGTTCGTTATATTGGTAACTTTTCGTCGATTACAACCAGCCTCCGTTGCCGGAAACGACCGGTCTGCAGATGACCGAAATTTTTCGCGTAACCGGCATGCCTTCAGATTCGGCATGTATGGTCAGATAACCGGAGCCTGTCTTGGTGCAGCTGACAGACAATTTGCTGCCGTCGACCTTCAATTCTCCTGTCACCCCGAGAGATGACCTGGTGTCGTCATCCATTTCCACGGAGAAATTCTTCAGTACCGCGGCAGGTGCGCCCAAGACATCAGTCAGATCTATAGTCGATTGTCCTACAGCGACTTGATAGCTTGGCGTCCCCTCTATGTTCATCAGCAGTTTCCACGCGTCGACAGCCCCGGTGCCCATTTTGCCGACATACCAGGACAGGTCCATGTCGCCGTTTTCATCTTTCTTCTTGGTGCCGGTAAAGTAGCTGTCAATGCTGTTTACCGAGGTCAGCAACATTGATATGAATTCTTCTCTGGTGAATTTCAGACCGAGCTTGCGGGCGTAGGCGAGGCCCAATGCGACGATGCCGCTGACATGAGGTGTGGCCATCGACGTGCCTTCCATCCAGCCGTAGCCGCCTTCATAATTCGCTCCCGGAACCGTGGAGTAGACCTCGCATTTCGTGTTGTATCCCGGTCTCCCGACATAGTAGTCCCCACCAGGAGCGGCTATGTTACAGCCTGTTCCGTAGTTGGTATATCCTGCCGGCTGGAATCCGGGGCCGAAAGATGTCACGGAAATCACTTCCTTGAGGGCTCCAGGATAACTGCTTATTTTAAGACCGTTGTTGCCTGCGGAGAAGACGACGATATTGCCGTCCACGGCATCGCTGTTACAATTCTTCTTGTCCAGAAAGTATTGGATGGCAGCATATTCCACACTGCATTTCCTCTTGAAGTCATCATCGGTCATATATGCTCCGGCATCGTCCCCGAAAGAGCATTGCGCAATGCTGGCTCCTTTGTCGGCGGCATATCGGAATGCGCGTGCCACCGCCTCGCTTGAGGACTGGTTTCCCACCCATATCTGGCATGACATTATCTTCACGCCGTCATGGTTCCCGGTACCGCCGGCCACGCTGGAAACGCCTATGCCATTGTTGTTTACGGCCGCTACAGTACCTGCGACATGGGTTCCGTGTCCAATGTCTTTCTTGTCGGTCCATGTGATTTCGCCCTTGTTGGTGACGAAGTTGAATCCGTGGATATCATCAATGTATCCGTTTCCGTCATCGTCCTTTCCCGGAGTGCCGTTCAGTTCCGCTTCATTGGTCCACATGTTTTCCGCAAGGTCCGGATGGGTGTACATGACGCCTTCGTCGATGACCGCCACGATAATGGACGGGTCGCCCCCGGTAAGCCTCCACGCGTCTTTCACGGACACGTCGGCTCCTTCTACAGCTGTCTTGCACCTGTTGGTATTTCCGGTATTGATCAGATGCCATTGGTCAGCAAGGCCAGGGTCATTGAACACGGCCGTCTGAACCGGCGTGGCCTTGGTCCTTACAGGAACATCTTCCTCGACACAGGCCGAAACTTCGCCCGGTGCCTTCCTGATGATTTTGTTGTATTGTATCTTGGTGATATCGTCACGCTTGGCCAATTCCGCGGCCACACGCTCAGAAGAAATTTCCGAAGAGAATTTGGCGACATACCATCTTTCGAGGTTTTTGTCCTCAACGCCTACGAAAAGTGGTTCGAGACGGATATTGCATCCGGTGTCTCCCGACATCTCCATCTCTGACGGCACGTTCTGCCCGTCCGAAAACTCCAGAAGAAGCACACCTTCCTCCGATGAAGTCCTATTGTTGACAATCTTGGTTTCAGAAGAGCCCCCGTCACATTCCAAATCCTTCTCTCTTCCACAGCCCACCGTCACCACCAAAGTGCACAGAAGCACCACGACGAATTCTAACCTAGCCTGAGTCATATCTTTAAGTTCGTTTAGCGCGTAAAAGTACTAATTATTTTTTTCAATGCAAATATTTTTTTGCAGAAGTGTTTCGCCACAGGCCAAGCGCAAGCAGTCCGTCCGGAAATAAACGTTTTATTCCGGACGGACTGCTCGATGTGAGTATTTTGTCCCCAGTCGCGTGCGTATTAAAACGTTTTCCACGCACGTCACGCACGAAATTCGTCATGACGTGCGTGAATCGGGCTGTTTTACGCACGGGAGAATCCGCGGCCGGGACTCGTTACATCGAAGCGGCGTGATGCTGGCTGTTCGGGGCACTTAGTCGTTCTTGGTCGCCGTGCCGTTCTGGTTGTCGGTATAGGTGTTGCCATATGAGTCGTGATATGTGCCGAACATATCTTTCTTGACCTCGGTCTCGTGTCCGTACTCGTCAGTCACTGTCGTCCTGCCGGATTTGCTGCCACCACCTAGAGCCACACTTATAAGCGCAAATATACATTGGATGATTACGAATGCCGCCACGGCGAAGAGAACTAACACTGAAAGAAGATAACCCAGCACGAACGCCACTATGAAGCACCCGAAGATCAGCAGCGAACGCTGAAATGCGATTTTAGGCTTTGCAGATACTATGCTCTCATACAAATTATAACCGAATATCAGTATGGAAGACAATATGACAGAGGTGATGTCCATGGCAACATCCCAGCCAAACCAAGAGTTGAGAACGGTGCCGCCACCCTGCAGGGCGCCCAAAAGAGCGACGAAAAGCAAACTTACCGAAGCAAAATATCGGTTCGTGTAGATATCATCACCCCAAAAGCGCTTATCTATTGCGTAGAAGAAATTAAATATATTCTTTTTCATGGTTTCTATCGTTTAGAGAGTAACTACTATTGAAAGATACATCAACAAAAGGACGACGGCGGAGCTGATAAACATGCCGACGGTATATCTATTGATATCTGTAAACGACACCGTCATCATCCTTCTTGAATCCCGTATATGCAAATGCGTCACTGAAGATCACCTGATACCAGGCTATAACTAAAAAGATCTTGAGCACCCAAGAAAAAATATCACGCCAACCAGTATATAAGATATAGTTTGAAAATCCTAGCATTTCTTCCACATTAATCAGCTCAAGCCCAAATGAAACAATGTTACTAACCGCCACACCCAAACATAAAATCGTAAACCATCCTTTCTTTTCTGATGACAGGTTCGTATTCATTATCACTATCGAGTAGGCATAGACGGTCAGTAGAGCAATAATTACATCAATTACAGGAAGAAAATCTATCATCCACTTAACATGACAATCCACACAAAGACTTGTGATAAGTACTAAACAAGCTGTCGCAAACACAACTGTCATCGCATTCCTTACGGCCCGGTTAGATGAAAGATATATAAGAAATACCCAAAAGACTATCCCAATCAATTGATCCGCACCTTTCGCAATCATTGAAAAGAATCGAAGGTCATCAGATTCAATGGAATACATGATAAAGGAGACTACTCCTAACACTTTAATTAGAGCCAAGACAAATGCCACCCACCGCATAACACTCAGCTTCCTGGTCGGCATGGTGGACGATTCCGACAAGGGTAAGGTTTGTTCCATAATGATTAGATGTTTAAAGTATGATAAATATTATAATTGGCTAATTCAGTGCGAATTTAAGCAATCTCCATAAAAGATTCAAGAATAGTATCAGAAAAACGAAAAAACGCATAATTATCCATCTGACACCAACAAAAAAATCCAGACATCCGTTACAGATATCTGGATTTTTTATTTTTATGTTCCGTCGATTATTCAGCTTTGCCGTCTGAACCGAGAACATCTTTGATCTTGTGCTCGTAGAGCTTCTTCATCTCGTCACGTGCAGGTCCGAGGTACTTACGTGGGTCGAACTCGCCCGGTTTCTCAACGAATACCTTGCGGATGGCAGCGGTCATTGCAAGACGTGAATCTGAGTCGATGTTGATCTTGCAGACAGCTGACTTGGCAGCCTCGCGGAGCTGCTCCTCAGGGATACCTACTGCATCCGGAAGTTTTCCGCCATGAGTATTGATGATATCTACATACTCCTGTGGTACTGAAGATGATCCGTGGAGAACGATAGGGAATCCAGGGAGTTTCTTCTCGATCTCGTGGAGAACGTCGAATGCGAGCGGTGGTGGAACGAGACGGCCTGTCTTAGGGTCACGTGTGCACTGCTCAGGTTTGAACTTGTATGCACCATGTGAAGTTCCGATAGAGATGGCGAGTGAATCGCAGCCTGTACGGGTAGCGAAGTCGATAACCTCCTCAGGCTTGGTGTAATGAGACTCCTCTGCAGCAACCTCATCCTCAACACCTGCGAGAACGCCGAGCTCAGCCTCTACGGTAACATCATATTTGTGAGCGTACTCTACAACCTTCTTTGTAAGAGCGATGTTGTCCTCATATGGAAGAGAAGAACCATCGATCATCACTGAAGAGAAGCCCATATCGACGCAGCTCTTGCAGAGCTCGAAAGAATCACCGTGATCAAGATGGAGAACGATCTGCGGATGCTCCCAGCCGAGTTCCTTTGCATACTCTACTGCACCCTCTGCCATGTAACGGAGAAGTGTCTGGTTCGCATAGTTGCGAGCGCCCTTGGAAACCTGAAGGATAACTGGAGATTTCAATTCAGCTGCAGCCTGGATGATAGCCTGGAGCTGCTCCATGTTGTTGAAGTTGAAAGCCGGAATAGCGTATCCGCCTTTAACAGCCTTTGCAAACATTTCTCTGGTGTTTACAAGGCCCAATTCTTTATAAGAAACCATTTTCTATAAAATTAGTAATTATTTTCAATGTCTTCGAGTCCCTTGCCGCCCAGGCCAAGTACCCTGCATCCACACTCTTGCGGAACACCTCTTTCCATACAATAATTCTGCCAATCGTCAAAGTTCCGTCAAATTGACATGTTTTTTCCTAAAAGCCGCGCAAAATTAACTATTTTTGTGAAAATAATGAAAAGAGATGAGCAATAAAGTAGTCATTTTTTCCGCACCATCCGGTTCCGGGAAGAGCACGATAGTGAATCATATCCTTAAACTGCACCCTGAAATGGAGTTTTCCGTTTCCGCGACATCACGTGCACCACGCGGACAGGAGAAGGACGGCGTGGAATATCACTTCTTTACAGCCGATGAATTCAGAAAAATGATCTCGGAAGACAAATTCGTGGAATACGAAGAAGTTTACTCAGGTTCTTTCTACGGAACCCTGAAATCCGAAGTGCAGAGAATCTGGGACAAGAACCATGTCATCATCTTCGACGTGGACGTTAAAGGCGGCGTGAACCTGAAAAAATACTTCGGAGACAAGGCATTGTCAGTATTCATACAGGCTCCGTCAGTGGAGGAATTGCGCAAAAGGCTGATTGCCAGAGGCACCGACAGCGCCGAGGCCATCGAAAAGAGAGTCGCAAAGGCTGCCGAAGAAATGACTTACGCTGACAAATTCGATTATATTCTTGTCAATGATGACCTGCAGAAGGCCTACTCGGAAGCCGAAGTCATCGTAGACAGATTTTTGTCCGAATAACTGATGATCTCCAAAAGCGAAACTTGAGCAAGCCATGCGAATCGCCGTATACTCAGGGTCTTTCAACCCTCTGCACATCGGCCATCAGGCCATCATGGAATACCTGACCAGGGAAAAGAAATTCGACTGGGTATACCTTGTCGTCTCCCCCAAGAACCCGCTCAAGGACAGCATCAGCGCAGATTCCGGCCGGGACAGGTACAATGCTGCAGTAGAAGCGGTCAAACGGCATCCTGACCTGCACGTATGGGTGGACGACATTGAACTGAACATGAATCCCCCGCATTATACGATAAGGACGCTGGACGAACTCAAGAGACGCGAGCCGGAGAACGACTTCACGCTGATAATCGGGGCCGACAATCTCTCGTCAATCCACAAATGGAGGGATTTCCCGCGCCTGCTTGCAGAATATGGCGTGGCTGTCTATCCGCGCACCGGATATGATTTGTCGAAAATCAGGCAAGATCTAATGGATGAGTGCTTCCTGAATCCGGCGCTCTACGTCCTGGACGGGTCATATTCCGACCCTGACAAATTGACACTTGAAGATGCGGAACGGCATCTATACCACATCCAAATTCTGGACGCCCCTACCGTAGACATTTCCTCAACAGAAATCCGCGACGGTCTTGCACGTGGCGAAGACATGTCGCGGTTCATGATGTAGGAATCTGCAGAGGAATCAAATGACAGTGAAGCCGCCCTTGAGCTGAGCTTTGGAGTCATGACCGATGAAGACTTCGTACTCACCCGCTTCCTCGCCCCATTTGTCATCAGAACGGTAGAATGAACGGGCTTCCGCCGGAATCTCGAACTCGACTGTCTTCGATTCTCCCGCCTTGAGGGCAATTTTCTCGAAGCCCTTGAGTTCACGCTCCGGGCGTGTACGGCTGCCGATTATATCTTTGAGGTAGAGCTGGACCACCTCTTCGCCGTCACATTTTCCGACATTGCTCACTTTTACGCGGACCTTCACAGTCTCTCCAAGCCGGACTTCCGGATTGAGGACCTCCAGATCGGAATACGAGAACTCTGTGTAACTGAGGCCCTCACCGAATGCAAAGAGAGGCTCGTTCGGAGTGCGCATATAGCGAGATACAAACTTGGCATTGTCTTCCGGGCCTCTGCGAGGGCGTCCGGTGCTCTTGGCATTGTAGTGGATCGGAACTTGTCCGAGACAGAGAGGGAAGGTCATGGTCAGACGTCCGGAAGGATTGAAATCTCCGGAAACGATGTCCGCGAGAGCCGTTCCGCCCATTATCCCGGGATGCCAGGTAACAAGCAGTCCGTCAGCCTCTTCATTTTCCTCGGCGACAGTCATCGGGCGTCCTGTCACAAGCAGGATGACCACCGGTTTGCCTGTGGCTTTCACTGCCTTGAAAAGGGCCTTCTGTGCAGCAGGAATGTCAATATTTGTCATTGATGCAGCTTCTCCGCTGTATGAGTTCGGAAGTCCGAGAGTTACGAAAACGACATCCGCTCCGCGCGCTGCAGCGACAGCCTTTGCAATGCCTCCGTCAATCGGGTCGAAGAAACCGCAGCCTTTTTCGACAGATATGGCATTGTGAGGAAATCTGGCCTTCAAACCCTCATAGAAGCTCACCGGTTTGGAATAATCGGCAAATCCCGCCCATGTACCGACCATTTCGGATCTGGAATCAGCAGCCGGGCCGACAATCGCGATTTTCTCACCGCCTTTGAGAGGCAGGACTGCGCCATCGTTTTTAAGAAGGACCATTGAACTGCGGGCGACCTTGCGTGCCGTCTCAAGATATTCCGGAAGCCATGTTTCCTTTTCCCAGCGTCCTTCCCCGCCATAGCGGAACGGGTCGTCGAAAAGCCCGAGTTTGAACTTCACGGTCAGGATATCCTTGCATAGCTTGTCTATCTGCGCCTCGCTTACACGACCTTCCTTTACAAGTTCTTCGGCAAATTGGTAATAGCTTCCATCCACCATATCCATATTGAGACCTGCGTTGAGAGCAAGACAGGCAGCATCTTTCTTGTCCGCAACGACACGGTGTCTTGTCATTTCGCTGATTGAGTTATAGTCGGAAACTACAAATCCCTTGAATCCGAGTTCATCTCGGAGCAGGTCGGTGAGGAGCCATTTGTTGCCGCTTGCCGGAATGCCGTCAAAATCATTGAACGAAGACATCACGCTGAGTGCCCCAGCCTCGATTGCAGCCTTATAAGAAGGCAGATGACGTTCCCTGAACATCATTTCAGACATATCCACGGTGTTGTAGTCCCTTCCCGCCTCAGCGCCGCTGTATGCCGCAAAATGTTTCACGCAGGACAGAATAGTGTTGCCGGCAGAAAGGTCGTCTCCCTGATAGCCTCGCACCATCGCTGCAGAAAGTTGTCCCGAGAGATACGGATCCTCTCCCGAACCTTCCGAAACACGTCCCCAACGAGGGTCGATTGCGACGTCGCACATAGGAGAAAAAGTCCAGGCAAGCCCGAATGCCGTAGCCTCTGCCGCAGAAATCCGTGCGACTTCCTCTGTCATTTCCCTGTCCCAAGAACATGAGATTCCTAAGTTCTCCGGAAAGGTCGTGCGACAGCCGTGTATGATGTCGTGTCCGAAGAGAATAGGAATTCCAAGACGGGAGCTGTCAACGGCAAGTCTTTGGTATTCAATCAATTCTTTCGGTGACCATACATTGAGCATGGATCCGCACCTTCCGTCTTTTATCACATCTCTCACTTCAACAGGGCTTCCGTCCGGGCCTGTGACAACTGAATTTTTGGGAACAAACTGGTTCAACTGGCCGATTTTCTCGGCAAGCGTCATCTTCGCCATCAGTTTCTCCGCCCTTACCACATCCGCATCCTTGTTTTCCTTACAACCGACTGCAAGAACTGCGGCCATGGACATAAATAAAAGTATCTTCTTCATTATAATAGATTTTTTCGACAATTCGGTAAAGTTAATAATTTCCTGGCATAAAACGGTGCAACGATATTATATTTAACTAGCAAGACTGCGTACAAACAAAAAAAAATTCCGGACAATGACTTTAAACATCATTGTCCGGAATATTATTGGTAATCCAATTACTTACTGCTCGTCCGGGCCTTGGTTGTCAGGACCGTTCTGTGGGCCGTTCTGCGGGCCGTAGTTACCGCCCTGAGGACCCTGAGGACCACCCTGTGCGCCACCCATCTCGGCCATGGCAGCCTGCCATGCTTCTTCGAGAGTCTTGGTATATGTCTCGATATCAGCGATATTCTGATTCTTGACAGCCTCTTTCAAGCTTGTGAGAGCAGCATTGATAGCATCCCTCTTCTCTGCAGGAATCTTGTCGCCGTAGTCCTTGAGGTTCTTCTCGGACTGGAAGCAGAGTGCATCGGCATTGTTGATCTTGTCGACTCTTTCCTTCTCAGCCTTGTCGGCAGCCTCATTGGCCTTGGCCTCGTCACGCATCCTCTGAATCTCATCCTCACTCAATCCTGAAGAAGCCTCGATTCTGATGTTCTGCTCCTTGCCGGTAGCCTTGTCCTTTGCGGAAACATTGAGGATACCGTTGGCATCGATATCGAAAGTAACCTCGATCTGAGGGATTCCTCTCGGAGCAGGAGCGATTCCGTCAAGATGGAACACACCGATCTGCTTGTTGTCCTTGGCCATCGGACGCTCACCCTGGAGCACCTTGATTTCTACTGAAGGCTGATTGTCCACTGCGGTAGAGAACACCTCTGACTTGCGTGTAGGGATGGTGGTGTTGGAAGCGATAAGCTTGGTCATCACACCGCCAAGTGTCTCAATACCAAGTGAAAGCGGAGTTACATCCAAAAGAAGGACATCCTTTACATCACCGGCAAGCACACCGCCCTGGATAGCTGCACCGATAGCTACAACCTCATCCGGGTTAACGCTTCTGTTAGGCTCTTTTCCGAAGAATTCCTTCACGATTTCCTGAACTTTAGGAATACGGCTTGAACCACCTACGAGCAGGACTTCGTCAATCTGTGACGCGCTCAGACGTGCATCCTCAAGTGCCTTGCGGCAAGGGATGATGGTTCTCTGGAACAAGTCATCGCAAAGCTGTTCGAATTTAGCTCTTGTCAATGTCTTTACGAGGTGTTTAGGAACACCGTCTACAGGCATGATGTAAGGAAGGTTGATTTCCGTAGATGTCTGGTTGGAAAGCTCGATCTTCGCTTTCTCTGCTGCATCCTTAAGTCTCTGAAGAGCCATAGGGTCTTTCTTCAAATCAGCGCCGCCGTTCTCTGCAGCGAATTCCTGTGCAAGCCAGTCGATAACCTTCTGGTCGAAGTCATCACCGCCGAGGTGAGTATCACCATTCGTGGATTTCACTTCGAACACACCGTCACCGAGTTCCATGATGGAAATATCGAATGTACCACCACCGAGGTCGAACACAGCGACTTTCATATTCTTATTTTTCTTGTCAAGACCATAAGCAAGCGCAGCTGCAGTAGGCTCGTTGATGATACGCTTTACATCGAGACCCGCGATCTTGCCGGCTTCCTTGGTAGCCTGACGCTGTGAATCTGAGAAGTATGCAGGAACTGTGATGACTGCCTCTGTTACAGGCTGCCTCAAGTAATCCTCAGCTGTCTTCTTCATCTTCTGAAGAATCATTGCTGAAATTTCCTGCGGTGAATACTGACGTCCCTCGATTTCTACACGAGGAGTATTGTTCTCGCCCCTTACGACAGTGTAAGGAACCCTCTCGATTTCTTTGTTTACCTGATCATAAGTCTCACCCATGAATCTCTTGATGGAGAACACGGTGTTCTTAGGATTGGTGATAGCCTGACGTTTTGCAGGGCTACCTACTTTTCTCTCACCACCTTCGGTGAATGCGACTACTGAAGGAGTAGTTCTCTGACCTTCGTTGTTGATTATGACTGTAGGCTGGTTACCTTCCATCACTGCTACGCAGGAGTTGGTTGTACCCAAGTCGATTCCAATGATTTTTCCCATAATATTTATCTCCTATTTTTTATTATCGTTTGTAACATCCGGACCGTTTGTCCGGACAGCTGCCTGCCATCCGGCCGACAACGCCTTGACATTTATCCAATGCCGTGCCAATGCCCATAGCGCAATTATTTTATGACAATTTGTCATATTTTATCTAACTTTAGCCCCGCAAACAAACAATTTGACATTACACATATTTCTGACATGGTTTACAGAACATTACCGGAATACGAATATAAAGACCTGGAATCCAGAATATTATACGAAGACAACCACATTCTTGCCGTCAACAAGAAGGTCGGCGAAATCGTCCAGGGTGACAAGACAGGAGACGAGCCGCTCGGTGAAAAATACAAGGCATTCATAGCAATGCGTGATTCCAAACCGGGTCAGGTCTTCATGGGCGTACCACACAGACTGGACCGCCCTGTCAGCGGCATAACAATCCTCGCCAAGACATCCAAGGCACTGGAACGCCTGAACGCCATGTTCAGAGAAGGCAATGTCCACAAGACCTACTGGGCACTGGTATGCAACAAGCCGGAGCCGGAAGAGGCAGACCTGGAGAACTGGCTGACACGCAACGAGAAGATGAACAAGTCATTCATCAGCCGCACCGGCAAGGAGAAGGAGGCCAAACTTGCAAGACTCCACTACAAGCTCATTGACAGGACTGAAAGATACTATCTTCTGGAGGTTCTCCTGTACACAGGCCGCCACCATCAGATCCGCTGCCAGCTGGCAGGAATAGGCTGCTGCATAAAAGGCGACCTCAAATACGGCGCTCCCAGGTCCAACCGCGACGGAGGCATTTCCCTCATGGCCAGACATATCAGTTTCATTCACCCGGTAAGCAAGCTGCCGATAGAAATCACAGCGCCAGTTCCTGAAGATTGGAAAGGTCTTTCCCTTCAATAGCCGCCTTGTCCCTGATTTCCTTGCACCAGACTCCTGGCGTCACTTTATAGAACAGCTTGAACGCCATATTGAACGACACCGAGGAATGGAATCCTGACAAATCTGCCAATTCGCACACTTTCAAGTCATTGTCCGCCAAAAAGAGTTCCCGCGCATGGTTCACCCGGTACTTGTTGATCAGCTGGCTGAAATTCAGCCCCGTGCAGATATTGATCAGCTTCGACATATAAGATTTGTTGGAGAACAGCGCCCTAGTCATGTCATCCAAAGAATATTCCGGGTCCAGATACGGCTGTTCCTTCTCCAGAAGTGCCAGCATCTTGTCATACATGTAACTGAAATCTTCCTTGAACTTGGACGGATGCAAGACGCAAGAATAAACGTCACGTTCACCGAGAGGAATGCCCGTATCCGTATAATGAAGTATAGGAGAAGATGTTATATTCCTGAGATAGATCAACGCATAGAAAAAACCGGCGAAAAGTATAGCCAGAATCCGCACCCACCACCTGGCGAAGAGCATGGCGCACACGGATGTCAGCAGCCCCACGGACATGAATGCCACCAGAAAACACATCTTGATGAGACATAACATTATCTCCCAGCCTGAAACCTTGGTCACCAGATAGTTCTCATCACGCATTGCCTTGAAAGTTCTGGAAATCAGACATGCGCATAGCGGAATCATCGAGCACAGGACATATAGTATGATGCACAGTTTTTCTCCAATCAGATCCATTCCCAGCAGCAATGACACGAATACGGACAGCGACATCGTAAGCGCCGAATTCAACACGGATGACCTGTAGTCATTATACTCGTCAGGCACCATGAACAATATGGAAGCCGAAACATTGAGTCCGAACAAGGTCGTGAACAAGGCTGAGCCAAATCCCGACAACGCCCCGGCAAGAGCGGAAAGAATAAGATTTATCAATGAAATCACACGCACCGTAGCCCTCGGAGAGACGAATAGTTTTTCTAAAAACAACATAACAATTCTGGTCTTTTAGTTTTATAAAACACACTTGGTGTTCAGTTTTTATGCAGCACAAAATTAGACAAAAAGAACTGCTTTCGGAAGAGTCCGAAAGCAGCCGGGTAAATTAATATATGTTTTTTAAATTTAAAAATCTTCCATTTAATGCCCACTTCAGTCACCTTTTCACTCATCCAATCATGTCCTTTTCTGCCTTCTTCTTTTTCTCAATGCCGGTCTTCAACTGGTCGAAGCCCTCGCCGTAAACGCTGCTTGCAGGAGAAACACTCACGAAAGCCTTGTCGTCGATATGCTTGATGGCCTTGGACAACTCCGGCATCTGGGATTTTCTGGCAACGATAAGAAGCACGTTCTTGTCCTGCTTCGTGTACCAGCCGACCGCTTTGAGCGCAGTCACTCCCCTATGCAGTTTCGCCATCATATAGTCCGCCATCTCTTCATATTTCTGCGTAAACACGAGCACCTGTACGGTAGACTTGCTTCCCAGCAATACGAAATCCAGCATGAACGAGAATGTAATCATGGAAAGATAACCATAAATCATGTCCTCGAAAGTCTTGCCTGGAATCAGCAATACAGAAGCAATGATGAATATATCCGAATAAAGATACACCTTTCCAGGCGAGATAGGCCAGAACTTGTTCAACACCAATGCCGCGATGTCCGTACCTCCGGTGCTGCCGCCACGCTGGAAAATCAATCCTACGCCGACAGCCTCCAACAGACCTCCGACAATCGGTATCAATGCCCTGTTGTCAATGAACAAGAAATTTCCAGGTACCGCCGCAACCCAGTCAAATTCAGGCAAAATCTTGAACAAGACAGATGACAGGACCACGACATACACTGTCTTGATGCCGAAAGCATGGCCCAACACGATGACGCCCATGACAAGCAGAGCTGCATTGGCAATGAAGGTGGAATAAGCCACAGGAATAAGTCCGTTGGTCGCGAATTGCAGAACGGTACATGCTCCCGTCAAGCCACCGGCAGCGATTCCGTTAGGAATCAGGAAAGCATCCCATGCCAGACAGAACATCAATGTTCCGAGTGACACGATAACATAGTCCAAGAGGACTGAAAAGATTTTTTTTGCGGAGATCATATTGCTATTTAACTACGATATTCACAATTTTTCCAGGAACGACAATCACTTTCACAATGCTCTTTCCGGCAAGATACTTTTCCGTCGAAGGATTGTTCCTCACATTGCTTTCCACCTCGTCCTTGCCCATCGCCTTAGGAAGTTCCACCGTAAATCTGGTCTTGCCGTTGAATGAAACTGCGTAAGTACAGTTGTTTTCAACAGTATAAGCCTCGACATATTCAGGGAAAGAAGCCTTGGAAATGCTTTCCTCATGTCCGAGCGCCTCCCACAATTCCTCGCAGATATGCGGTGCGAACGGAGAAAGAAGCACAGCCAGAGGCTCAAGTATTTCGCGTTTAGCGCATTTGCGGTCTGCAAGGTCATTGACGGCAATCATGAATGCGCTGATGCAGGTATTGTATGAGAATGTCTCAATGTCGGCCTGCAGCTTGCCTATCAGCTTGTGCAATGTCTTGAGCTCCTCCGGAGTCGCTTTATCGTCCGTGACAATGAACTTTTCGCCTTCGTAATACAATTTCCAGAACTTTCTGAGGAAACGGTTCACGCCGTCGATTCCCTTGGTGTCCCATGGCTTCGACTGCTCGATAGGGCCCAGGAACATCTCATAAAGTCTCAATGTATCAGCACCATAGGAATTGCAGATATCATCCGGATTCACGACATTGTACATGGACTTGCTCATCTTCTCTACAGCCCAGCCGCAGATATATTCACCGTTCTCCAGAACGAACTCGGCATCAGCGAACTCTGGTCTCCACTTCTTGAATGCCTCGACATCAAGCCTGTCGTTACGGACAATGTTGATGTCCACATGGATTTCCGTAGTCTCATACTGGTCTTTCAGTCCGACGGAAACGAACTTGTTCGTACCTACGATACGGTATACGAAGTTCGAACGGCCCTGGATCATACCCTGGTTGACAAGCTTCTTGAACGGCTCGTCCTCACATACATAGCCCAAGTCGTAGAGGAACTTGTCCCAGAAACGGGAGTAAATCAAATGGCCCGTAGCATGCTCGGTACCACCGATATAGAGATCGACATCCCTCCAGTATTTGTCAGCCTCGCAACTCACGAGTTCCTCATTGTCATGAGGGTCCATGTATCTCAGATAATATGCACTGGAACCTGCAAAGCCTGGCATTGTGCTGGTTTCCAGAGGATAACCGTTATATGTCCAGTTCTTCGCACGCGCAAGAGGCGGCTCTCCGCTCTCGGTAGGCTTGAACTGGTCGATTTCCGGAAGGGTGAGCGGAAGCTTCTCATAAGGAAGCGGTGTCGCAATGCCATCCTTATAATATATAGGGAACGGCTCGCCCCAATATCTCTGACGAGAGAAAATCGCATCACGAAGTCTGTAATTGACTTTTCTGTGGCCAATGCCCTGTTTCTCAACATAATCCATGGCTGCAGGAATTGCTTCCTTCACATCCATGCCGTCCAGGAACCCTGAATTGCACATCTTGCCTTCCTTCGCATCGAAGCTGGACTCGCTCACATCGCATCCCTCGATGATAGGAACGATAGGCAGGCCGAATTTCTTGGCGAATGCATAATCCCTGCTGTCATGAGCCGGCACTGCCATGATGGCACCAGTACCGTAACCTGCAAGCACATACTCTGAAATCCACACCGGAACACGTTTTCCCGTCAGCGGATTCTCCGCATAAGAGCCTGAGAATACTCCGGTTACGGTCTTGGTCTCGGAAATTCTCTCGCGCTCCGTCTTCTTCTTCACATAAGCAAGATACTCCTCGACGGCAGCCTTCTGCTCCTCGGTGACAAGCTCAGGAACAAGCTCACTCTCAGGAGCCAACACCATGAAAGTCACACCGAAAATCGTGTCCACGCGAGTGGTGAAGATGGTGACATCTTTCCTCTTGTCGCCATTGAAAGTCTTGAAAACCACCTCGGTACCATAAGAACGGCCGATCCAGTTCCTCTGCATTTCTTTCAATGAATCCGTCCAGTCCAGTTTGTCCAGACCGTCCAGGAGTCGTCCGGCATATGCTGACACCCTGAGCTGCCACTGCATCATCTTCTTCTGCTCCACAGGGAATCCTCCACGTACGGAAAGACCTTCCTTCACCTCATCATTGGCAAGCACCGTACCGAGTCCAGGGCACCAGTTGACTGATGTTTCTCCCTGATATGCAATACGATAGTTCATCAGGACCTCTGCTTTCTTCTTCTCGTTCCAAGACTTCCATTCGCCGGCGGTAAAGGTCAATTCCTCTGTGCATGCCGCGTGAATATCCCTGGTACCGGACTGTTCGAACGCATCTTCCAATTCTGTAATAGGACGAGCCTTGTCCAATTCCGTATTGTAATAGCTCTTGAACATCTTGATGAACGCCCACTGAGTCCATTTGTAGAATGCAGGATCGCATGTGCGGACTTCCCTGCCCCAATCGTAGGAAAATCCGATTCTGTCAAGCTGCTCGCGATAACGGGCAATGTTCTTCACGGTAGTCACCTCCGGATGCTGTCCCGTCTGGATGGCATATTGCTCTGCCGGCAGACCGAATGCATCATAACCCATAGGATGAAGTACATTGAATCCCTTCAATCTCTTATATCTTGCGTAAATGTCACTTGCAATGTAACCGAGAGGATGTCCCACATGAAGTCCTGCACCTGACGGGTACGGGAACATGTCCAGCACGTAGTATTTAGGCTTCGACGGATCCTCTACCGCACGAAAAGTTTTCTCGGCCGCCCATCTGGCCTGCCATTTCTGCTCAATTCTTCTGAAATCGTAATCCATAGCTATTTTTTAATTCCGAATTTACCTTTTTTAGAGAGGCGGAAATCTACCGCCACTGACATTATCGTATTGACTTTCATACCCTTGACCTGTCCTGGCTTCCATTTGGGAGATGCCTTGACGACTCTCACCGCCTCATCATCGAGGAGCTGGTCCGCGCTTCTTGCCACACGCACATCCGTGACATTGCCGTCCTTGGAAACGACGAACTCGACAATCACGCGCCCCTGGATACCGTTGGAGACCGCTGCCTTAGGATATTTGAGATATTGGTATACCCATTTCAGCAAGAATGCCTTAGGGTCTGTACTTCCCATGAACGAAGGACGCTTGTCACAATCCGCATAATCATAAAGTTTGTCCGTAGACTTAGGCAGGACCTTGTCCTGACGGAACAACGGCGGATTCTCCACATTGGAAATATATCTGGTGAAATTATAGATGTATTCCAGTTCACGCTCCATCGGTTCATATTCGATGATGCTCTCCACATCCTTCACCGTACCATGCTCCGGATATTTTCCGGTCGTGAACATCACGGACGGTATCTCCTTGGAATAGAACGCCCTGTTGTCAGACGGATACGGCTCTTCCGCCGTAACTTTCGGCAGGACCGGCTGAAGTTCATTGGAAACATTGGACAGAATCATGTTCATGTCGGCATTCGAAGATGTATACGCGTAAAAGCCTTCGCTTCCGGTACCCAGCATGTCCAGGTCGATCATCGCGTCGATTTTCCCGGCATCTCCGAAAGAACGGTTCAGGAAATACCACGCTCCCGCAAATGTCTGTTCCGATGCGCCGAAGGCAATGAAAAGCACTGAACGTCTGAACATTATGGCGTTCGAGCTGATCATCCTGGCCAGTTCCAACATGACGGCAAGTCCGGAAGCATTCCCGTTCGCACCGTTGAAAATCTGCGTCTGCGGTTTCCCGTCCACAGTCAATATGTTAGTACCGATGTTGTCGAGACGGGCTCCTATGACAATGTATTTGTCGTACATTGCCCTGTCATAACCTTGCACGAAACCAACTACGTTTCTGGAAGTCAGCGTATCGCCGTTTTGCTGCGCGACACCGAACACGTCTCCGTCATCACCGCTCAACAAATCCACGCCATATTCGCGGAACACGTCCCTGACATACTCGGCAGCAGCTTTCTCACCTTCCGAACCAGCCTTACGGCCGCCAAGCTCATCAGACGCGAGATATGAGACATGTGATTTCAATGTCTTCATGACATCACTGTCACTGAGTTCCGAATATCCTGAAATGACCTGAGCCTCACATGGCATAAAAAACAAGCCGAAGGCCAATGCCAAGAGCAGGGCTCTACTTATTAAACTTTTCATAATCAATTAATTGACTAGCATCCAAACGCCATCCGGGCAAAATGATTCCGCCTTGATCTTTTTCAGGTTGTCATAAGCATTGACAATACTGTCCGCAGGGCAGACGCCCACGGCGGTAAAGCCGTTCCTGAAATTTATCAATGTCACCGGATAGCCTGCCTTTTCCACTTTTCCTTTCAGATATTGTGCATTGCCGGTATCCATGAAACAGCCGAGTATCAGGTAGTAACGATGTGTCAGCACCCCTGATTCCAGACCGCCCATCGACTTGGGTTCCAGCATTGTCTCATTCATGCTTTTGAGGGAATCCAGCACGGCAAGTGAATCGGCAAGCTGCTTCTCCACCTTCGCCAATGAATCCATACGCGCTTGATGTTCAGCTTCTTGAACAGCTTCAATGGCAGCCCTGCGTGCTTCAATGTCCGCGGAAGTCGGGCGTCCGGCAAGTTTCCGGAACACATCGCATCCCGAACACAGAACCGTCGCCGCGCAAAGCAATATGATGAAAAAACGTCTCATAGTACATAAATTCCTACAAATTTAATAAATATAATTATTTTTGTAGCGAGAACATAAAAAATACGCCATGCAGTTAATACAAGACATCAAGACTTTTCTGAAGGAAGTGATTGACATCAGAGCCACTATCGACACACAGAAAGCCGACGAATCCATCAGAGGGAACATTTATTTCAAAGGCCCTAACGTATGGATTCTGGTTTGCGCCATCGTCCTCGCTTCCGTCGGACTCAATGTGAATTCCACCGCCGTCATCATCGGTGCAATGCTGGTGTCCCCTCTCATGGGACCTATCTTCGGAATCGGTCTCGGACTCGGAATTGATGATGCCGACCTCATAAAGTCCGCGCTCAAGAACTTGGCTACCATGGTGATTATAAGCCTCTTGGCCGCATCATTGTATTTCCTGCTCACCCCATTGAAACTTGCCAATCCGACTGAGCTGATGTCCAGGACCAACCCGACAATCTACGATGTGATGATAGCATTGTTCGGTGGTCTGGCGGGTATTTTCGAGATGAGCCGCAAGGAAAAGGGAACGGTCATTTCCGGCGTCGCGATTGCTACCGCATTGATGCCTCCTCTCTGTACTGCAGGTTACGGCGTGGCATCAGGAAGCCTGTTCATATTCCTCGGCGCATTGTATCTGTTCTTCATAAACTGCATCTTCATCATCCTGGCCACATATTTGATGGTCAAGTACTTACACTTCCATGAAATCGAGATTCCGGACAAGGTGAAGGCAAAGAGGACGAAAACATGGATAACTGTCGTGGTGATTCTGGTGATTGCGCCGAGCATCTGGTCCGCATTTACGATGATCCGCGAGAACAAGTTCAACATCAATGTCGAAAATTTCGTGGCAGAGAACAAGAATCTCGAAACCGGATATATTTACGACCACAAAATCAGCTACCGTAAAGGCTGCAGCGTAGAATTGTTCATTGCGGGAGAGCCCCTCACCGCCAGCGAAAAGTCCAGACTCATCGAGTCGGCGGCAAGACATAAGATCAATGAGAATCAGCTGAAGTTCTCTGAAAGGGCGATGTACGAGTCCGACAAGGCCTCTGAAAAGATAATGAAGGGCATCTACGAGCGTACCGATTCCGAGATTGCAAAACGTGAAGCCAGGATCAAGGAACTGGAAAAGGCACTTGAAAATTATAAACTTGGAGAAATTCCTTTCGAGCAGATTGCCAAGGAAATACACAGCCAATATCCGCAAATCGGAAAAATGTTCATCGCACGTGGCGCAGAGGTAAGATGCGACAGTCTGGCTTCCACCAAAGGCCTGGTACTCATGACGGAATCCGCCAAGCCGCTGCCTGCCGACGACATCCGGAAACTGGAAAGCTGGCTGAAAATCAGGCTCGGCGATTCTACTGCCGTAGTAATCAGCAAGTAAGCATTGCATGCAATGACATTGGTCCGGAGTGCATTGAAAATCGTTCTCGCAGGAGTCCTCGGAGGCTCTGCGGCATTTCCTCTGCGCGCCCCGGATTTCCGGCATTGTTCCGAAGAAAGGCTGGCGCCCGCGCGTCCGCTGTTCGGGCCCGCGGATACCGTTTCAATGTTCGTCATCGGCGATGTGATGCTTCATGAACGGCAGATGTCCTATAGCTACGGGCCTTTCCTTGAGCATGTCAGCGGCCGGATGAAGGCTGCGGACATCACTGTCGCGAACATGGAATTCCCACTCGGCGGCAAGCCGTATTCCGGCTATCCGGCATTTTCCGCGCCCGATGAATATGCCTGCTACATAAACAGTTGCGGAGCCAATGTCTTCCTGGCAGCGAACAACCACATTCTCGACAAAGGTTACACGGGAATTGAACGGACAATTCATGTCTACGACAGCCTGGAGGCCGCAGGCGCCATCAGATATGCGGGCATAAGCGCTGATTCCCTGGACAATGCGGGGCGGTATCCGCTGATTGTCAATGTGCGAGGTGTCCGGATCGCCCTCCTGAATTTCACATACGGGACCAACAATCCCGTGAAACGGGGAAAATGGCCGAAGGTGAATCTCTCCGACACGACCGACATCGCAGAAGCGCTATCGCGGGCGAAAGAGCGGAAACCGGATTTCATCGTGGCGCTCCCGCATTGGGGCGAGGAATACGAATTGCGCCATTCCTCCCGCCAGGAAAAACTGGCCAAATGGCTGGTAGCCAAGGGGGTCAATGCCATCGTAGGGACCCACCCGCATGTGGTGCAGGACTCGTCAATGATTGCCGGCGTTCCGGTTTTCTATTCCCTGGGCAATGCCGTGTCGAACATGAGTGCGGCAAACACCCAGCTGGAACTCGCCGTGGAACTGAAATTCGCACGTTCCACATCAGGTGACATGTCAATGCTGCCGCCGTCTGTCACTTACCTATGGTGTTCACGTCCAGGCAAATACATGGACAATTACACCACATTGCCGGTTCAGGATTTCATCGGAAAACGCGAACTTTGGCAGACCCCTTATGACTATGACAAAATGATGTCCACCTATCACCACGTGAAGGCTGTCACCGGGGTCCGGTAAATATTTTTGCGGAACGGGATTATAGATGTAACTTTGTGGATTGGCCGCTCGGGAGGTCCCGTGAACGGCAGGATAAAGATATGAGAAAAGACATTACATTGGAAGCTATGGACCCCATAGAAATTTATGGGGCCGGGAATAAGATACTGACAGAATTCTGCTCCTATTTTCCTGGATTGAAGGTGGTTGCGAGAGGAAATCTGATCATGCTGGACGGAAGCGAGGAACAGATAGAGCAGTTCAGCACAAAACTGGACGAACTCATCGAGAGGCGCCGTCACAAATTGAATCTTACGAAATTCGATGTGGAGGATATATTCGACGGGGAGACTTCGCCGGACAGTTTCACATTGAACGGAGATGCAGTCATAGTCCACAGCACTGACGGAAAGCCGATAAGGGCGAGGAACAAGAAGCAGCAGGAAATGGTCAAGGCCTACTTCAGCAGCGATCTGGTTTTCGCTGTCGGGCCTGCCGGCACAGGTAAGACATACATTGCTATCGCATTGGCTGTCAGAGCTTTGAAAAACAGGGAAATAAAGAGGATCATCCTTACCAGACCTGCCGTGGAAGCCGGAGAACGTCTGGGATTTCTGCCGGGAGACCTGAAGGACAAGCTGGATCCGTACCTGCAGCCGCTTTATGATGCACTCGTGGACATGATTCCGACGAAAAAGCTCCAGGAATTCATCGCGGAAGGCACCATTCAGATAGCGCCGCTGGCCTATATGCGCGGACGTACACTTGACCGCGCATGTGTAATTCTGGATGAGGCGCAGAACACGAATCTCGGACAGCTGAAAATGTTCCTTACCCGTATGGGACCGGATGCCAAATTCATCGTGACAGGTGATGCCAGCCAGGTGGATTTGCCGCACAAGGAGGATTCCGGACTTGTACGCGGAATAAATATGTTGAAAAATATCAAGGGGGTCTCAACAATCTTTTTCACTAACGAAGACATTGTAAGACACCCGCTTGTGACGAAAATCGTCAAGGCTTTCGACAGTGCTGAGACACAGGAAGCTGAAAAATAAACGCAAAAAATATTTGCATATTAAAATCGAATCTTCTAACTTGCATCCCGAAAAATAGAAACGGAACTATGTTTATGATGAACAACAATTCTTGGTGGTGGCGCTCTTACTACTCTGACAGTCGTAGGAGGCTATAGCCGTATGTTGTTCTGAACCATTCAGATAACTCAAGCCCCGCCGCGACTGCGACGGGGCTTTTTTTCGTACAGAATCGTAAAACAACTTAAATTATAAACATTATGGAACAGAAAGTACCTTACAAAATCTACCTCGAAGAAAACGAAATCCCTAAAGCATGGTATAACGTGCGTGCCGACATGAAGAACAAGCCGGCTCCGCTGCTCAACCCGGCGACATTGCAGCCGATGGGCATCGACGACCTGAAGGGCGTATTCTGCGAGGAGCTTTGCAAACAGGAACTTGACAATGACACTGCATACTTCCCTATTCCGGAGGAAATCAGGGACTTCTATAAAATGTACCGTCCGTCACCGCTCATCAGGGCATACTTCCTCGAAAAAGCATTGGGCACACCGGCTAAAATCTACTATAAGTTCGAAGGCAACAACACTTCCGGAAGCCACAAGCTCAATTCTGCCATTGCGCAGGCTTATTATGCCAAGAAACAGGGGCTCAAAGGCGTGACTACCGAAACAGGAGCAGGACAATGGGGCACGGCATTGAGCATGGCATGTGCATACTTCGGCCTCGATTGTCAGGTATTCATGGTAAAATGTTCATACGAGCAGAAGCCGTTCAGACGCGAAGTCATGCGTACCTACGGGGCACATGTCACGCCGTCTCCAAGCATGGAGACAGAGGTCGGCCGCAAGATTCTGGCGGAGCACCCGGGAACGACCGGCAGTCTGGGATGTGCCATTTCCGAAGCGGTGGAAACTGCTGTCACTCATGACGGGTACAGATATGTTCTCGGCTCAGTCCTGAACCAAGTTCTTCTGCACCAGTCAATTATCGGTCTTGAAGCAAAAGCGGCGCTCGACAAATACGGCATCACCCCGGACATTGTCATAGGCTGTGCCGGAGGCGGTTCGAATCTCGGCGGTCTGATAAGTCCGTTTGTCGGAGAAATGCTGCGCGGCGAGAAACAATACCGCATAATCGCCGTAGAGCCTGCATCCTGCCCTAGCTTCACGCGTGGAAAATATGCCTACGATTTCTGCGACACCGGTGAGATTTGCCCGCTCTCTAAAATGTATACTCTTGGCAGTCAGTTCATTCCGTCAGCGAACCACGCAGGCGGTCTCCGCTACCACGGAATGAGCAGCATCCTGTCACAGCTCTATGCCGACGGCTACATGGAGGCCCGTTCCGTCGAGCAGACTTCCGTATTCGGGGCAGCGGAATTGTTTGCACGCACGGAAGGCACGCTCCCTGCACCTGAAAGCAGCCACGCGATACGTGCAGCCATTGACGAGGCCCTGAAATGCAAGGAAACGGGAGAGGAAAAGACAATTCTTTTCGGTCTCACGGGAACAGGTTATTTCGACCTGAAGGCATATGAGCAGTTCAATGACGGAAAAATGACTGACACCATCCCGACTGACGAGCAGATCAGGGAAAGTCTCAGTCATCTTCCTAAAGTCGACTAGGGCCTACAGGAACGCGATGCGAGCCGGTATGTCTCCAGTGCGGACACTCCATTTATGCTTGCCGGAACCGGTATAGCAATGGAGGGTTCCGCTGGAGACATAATCTTTGGCATCTGTCACATAGATATCTCCGTTTCCCGGATTGACGGTCACCGTATAAGCTGTGGTGATGTCACTTTCCGTACCATCGGTTATGAAACTGCCGGATTCCAGTTTGCGGGTCTTGGCATTGACAATATTATATGTAGTAGTCAGCGCCCATGTAGGAGGAGTATAAATATAAGTCGAACCAATTACATAAATTTTGTCTCCGGCCAATGCCATGCTTGAAACCGGCACATTCACAGTGCCGCCAAGCTCATACTTGTCACCTTTCTTGACAAGATAGTTAAGAGTACTGCTGACATCCTTGAAATTGCCTTGCGATGAAACCCAGATTGTCCCCTCGGCGTCCACAAGCATAAGTTGCAGATTTACAGCGACTTCAATATTATATTCCACTTTCATTGACTTCAAGTCCACGACGGAAACGGTATTGTCATATTTTGCGCCAATTGCGCCGGAACTGGCGAAAAGTCCGCCAGAATTGGCGACATAAGCCTTACCGTCCCTGATGACGAGCTGCTCCGGCTGATAGCCCACGGTAACCTGCCCGGTAACCTTATATGTGTCGAGGTCAATGCGATACAGCGCTCCTTTCTGAGTTTTGAAGGCTTCCTTATCTTTCGCCACATATGATGTCACATAAGCATGGTTTCCGTCAAATGCGATGAAACGGCAGTTGGGAACATCCACCTGCGCCAGACGCTTCATGGAATATGCGTCCATGATTTCGACTTTGTGCGAGCCATTGACGACAACAAATACCTTCCCCTTGTAAACTTGGACATCATTGCCGGTATCGCCCAGTCCTTTAACGACTTCCGGGTTATACTCCGTGAACACATCCCTGATATAGAATCCGTTATGGAAATTCAGGAAATCCAGCCGGGCCTTGTTGCTGCCCTGGTTGCCCTCATTGACAAGGTAGATTCCGGAAGGTTTAGCCGACGCATTGACAGCAGCGTCAACAACCTCATAATCAGACGGTTCCCCATTCTCACCTGGAAGGAATCTCAATGTATCCTCCTTACGGCAACCTGCAGCCGCAACCAATGCGATGGCAAGCACTACCTTGCCGAAATTTTGAAAAATTCTTTTCATAAAAATATTTGTTTAAAGTTCAATGCTGACCGACAGTCTGAAATTCGTCTTGGGCATAGGATAATTCAGGACCACCTCATAATCCTGACCGAAAAGATTATTGATTTCAGCTGTCGCTTTCAATGTCTTCTTATTAAAATTCAATGTTTTCTGCAATGACAGATCGCTGGTATACCAAGGCAGGACATAGTTCCGCCACGTGTTTTCCTTACTACTGTACCTCTCGCCAGTATATATGAAGGAATAATTCAGCCCCCATCCCTTATAATATATGGAAGCGACGGCTGAACCGCTATGCTTCGGCACATACGGAATCTGATTCTTATAGAAGGTGTCTGATTTGTTCGTGATATCTATAGCTCTCTGCCATGTATATTGGAGTTTTACGGCTGCTTCGACCTGGCCGAAACTGAAAAAGGCATCACATGAAGCGTCCACGCCCTTGATATCCACCGTTCCGAGATTCAGCATCGTCCACCTGAACTGCTGTCCGCCCGGATAGGCTATAATCTTATCCTTCACCTTGTTCCAATAACCGTCCGCGCTCAGGCTCAATTTCCTGAAGGGACCGGCATGGAGATAATTTCCGGAATACGTAAACCCGGCATTGGCCTGCCAAACTGTTTCGGGGCGAAGGGAGGCACTGGCGGAGTTCGTATAATACAAATCATTGAACGTAGGCATCCTGAACGAGCTTTTGGCGAAAGCCCTCACGAATAAATCATTGTTTTTCAGCACCTTGTATGAGGCATAGAGTGCAGGGGCCGCCTTGCTCCGGCGGGAGTCCGATGAGTTTTTGCGCGCCTTGTCATGTATGAAATAGCCCAGCAGACTTGCCTGCATCTTCAACCTTCCAAGGTCCAATGCCGTGGCGGCAGACACCATCTCCGTGAATCTCACAGGCTGGGGGAACGGCAGGTCACCCGACATGTAGTTGTCGGCGTCGAGATAGTTCCATTTGAAGTCACAAGAAAGGGAGACATCCCAGAAATCAGTGATGCTGAACAAGTTGGCGCATGAAGCAAACAACTCTTTCTGTCTATACGTGTTGCTTACATAAAGCCTGCGCATGTCCTTGTCCTCATAGAAGGTATAGTCATAGGCGAACTTGGCATTGAACATGGAGCGCCACCATGGCGTCCAACTGTTGACTGCCCTACCCTGGACGAACAAGTTATTGTCCCTCATGCGCTCGCCATTGGTAAACACATTGCTCACGACTGCCCCAGGGATTCCCCTGTCGGAATGATAGTTATAGGCCTTCAGCGTCCAGCTTCCATGTCCCAAAGCCCCATAGAACGCAGCCTCCGTCCGCAAAGCGCATACATCACCATTGCGCCTGAATGCTGTGGTGTCATAGGCAAGATTTCCTCGGGAATCATAGCCCCGGCAACGGAATTTATATTTGCCGGAAGCATTGACAAAACCCGCAGATACGCTTCCCGAAACATTGTCTGATATTTTATATTCCGCTCTGAGAGAAGGATTTACAAGATCAAAGGAGCCTCCTTTCAGAGATGCTTTGAGCTTGAATTTTCTGCCGTCATCAAATCTCGGCCTGGAAGTGTTGATATACACGACGCCGGATGCTCCGAACTCTCCGGCCGATTGGAAAATATCACTTCTCTGCCCGTTATACAGCGATATTTCCGCCACGTCATCGAGCGAGAAACGTCCCAGGTCCACCTGTCCGTTCTGCGCATTGCCGAGTTGTATACCGTCGATCAGCACAGCCGTATGGTTGGTCCCCAGGGATCTGACATTCACGGTCTTCAATCCACCGATTCCGCCGTAATCCTTGATCTGGACACCGGAGAAAAAGCGCATTGCGTCAGCGACAGAAAGGGTGTTCAGCCTCTCAAGTTCCTTTCCGCCAAGGGTTTGCGCGGGTATAGTCTCCCGGTATCCGAAGCCGGAAGCATATCCCAATACCATCGAACTGTCCAATTGGCGGTTCAATGCCAGACTATCGGCCGGTTCAGCATACGAATTTCCGCTGACGGCAAAAACCGCCAGTGTCACGACAATGATATACTTAAAGATTTTCATCCGGCCAATTAACTGTCAATCAATGTAATACACATCGATTCAGCCACAGTTCCCCGGACTAATGCACAAGAGACCCAGCCAACGCCGCCCGTCCTCCGCAGGCAAGAACCGATGGTACCTATGAATGCAGGCATTCTGACTCACCTCTTCATTGAGGTCTCACAGTAGCGGGAACTGCCCGGGAATCTCACCCGGTTTCCCCACATTCATTTCCGGCGTCAAATATACATCATCGATAATTATCTGACAAATAAGAAATCGGATAAATCAATTTAGTAATCCTTAAAAACCACAATATAGAAAAAGGGCCGGCCGGTAACCCGGTCAGCCCTTGTCTGAATCAAATTCCAGCTACGGATTATTCAACCTTTCCGGCAGCTGTGATCTTGGAATATTTCTCGTAACCTGCCATGTACTCAGGTGATTCCTCACGGAAACGGTAGTAAGCATTCTTAAGGTACTCAGCAACACCGACTTTCACATTCTCAGCCTTGGTGATTTCGAATGCTTTCTCGAACGGAGCGATACAAGACTTGAGGTCAGCCTCAAACTCTTTCACGAGAGCCATATACTTGGCGTCGTCAAGTTCTTCCTGAGCCTTGGTCTGCACCTCGATAGCCTTGTTGTAGAACATTGTACCTTCTCCGATATAACCATACTCATACTCAGGATTGATCTCTGCGCATTTCTCGTAAGCTACGACAGCCTTGTCGAGGTCACCGAGCTGTGCGCGGATATTTCCTTCCACATAGTAGAGAGAAGCATTGTTAGGCTCATTTACCTTAGCCTTGTCAAGCAGTTCGAAAAGTCTGTCAGTGCTCTCATTGGCCTTCAGATAGTAGTTGATGAGACCGATGAGGATGCTCTGGCTCTGTGGGAATTTCTCGAAACCTTCCTCAAGATACTTCTTGGTGTTAAGTGTATCTACGTCAGCGAGTTTAGCGAAAACCTCACCACCTTCGTAGTAGTAACCGAGGTTATAGCATTTCTCGAAGAGGTCCTTTGCCCTTGCATTGTCCTTGCTGGCCCAAGCGGTGAAACCTGCATTGTAGATAGCGCTGGTATCAATCTTGGAAAGCGGTGCAAGTGCCTCTACATCAGCAGCTTTCTCGAAGAGCTTGCTGGCAGCTGACAAATCGCCGAATGTGTACTTGTTGAAAGCCTCGTTCATGTATTTGTCTGCAATCTGCTTGTAAGCCTCTGCGATATCCTTGGCCTTGGTCTGCTTTGCATCGATTTCATAAGCCTTCTGATAAGCATCTGTAGCTTTTTCGAGTGCATCAGCATATACAGGCTTTGTAACCTCGATGATTGCAAGCTGGCCTTTAGCATTGAAGTAGAGGTTCTTGTCAGCATATACGTTCTTTTCGTACTGCTCACCATTGATGGTAACGACCTCTGTAGACTGAGCCTTTTCGGAACCCATCATAAGTGAAAGTTCCGTCTTGCTGGCTCCCGGAATAATGCTTCCGGTAGGAGCGTCATACGCTTTTACATACTCCTGACCGAGCTTGATCCATGTAGCGACCTTGATGGCCTTCTTTTCATTTTTTGCAGCAGCCTCGGCAGCCTCCACAGCCTTCTTGGCATCTGCAGCAGACTTTACCTGTGCATCAGCTACCTGTATTGAGGTAAAAATCGCCAATGCGAGAAGAATTTTTTTCATATCTAATAGAGTTTCAATGTTTTACTTCAATTATTCTTCAGTTTTTCCCGTTTCAGCCGGAGCATCCGGAGCGGTCTCGCCTTCAGCAGGCAATTCTTCTTCATCACTCTTCGCCACTACTGACACTGAAGCGATGGAATCATTGTCCCTGATGTTTATAAGCTTGACTCCCTGGGTATTACGTCCAGCCTGCTTGATATCTGCAACAGCCATTCTGATGATAAGACCGCTCTGGGTAATGATAAGCAGGTCATTCTCCTCTGTAACATTCTTCAGTGCTACAAGTTTTCCGGTCTTGTCAGTAATGTTCATGGTGCGGACACCCTTGCTGCCACGGCTGGTCTTGCGGTATTCCTCGAAATCAGTCCTCTTTCCGAGTCCCTTGTCTCCGATCACAAGCAATGTATGAGCTGCAGCATCCTCTGCCTCAGGTTCATAGCATACCATGCCGATAACATAGTCATCCTCATCAAGATTAATGCCACGGACGCCGGTCGCTGTTCTTCCGAGCGGTCTCGCATCGGTTTCGTCGAACCTTACGCAACGTCCGTTGCGGCTTGCGATGAGCACCTCGGACTTGCCGTCGGTAAGGATTGCTTCGAGAAGTTCGTCGCCCTCACGTACATTGACAGCATTGACACCCTTGGCACGAGGCCTTGAGTATGCTTCGAGCGAAGTCTTCTTGATGATACCTTCCTTGGTGGCAAGGATGATGAAGTGACTGTTTATATATTCTTCATCAGTCAATGTAGGAACATTGATGATGGCCTTGATCTTGTCGTCCGGAATGCTGAGGACATTCTGGATCGCACGGCCCTTGGATGAACGTGAGCCCTCCGGCACCTCGTAGACCTTCAGCCAGAAGCACTTGCCCTGCTCCGTGAAGAACAGCATCGTGCTGTGCATGTTGGCCACATACAGATGTTCTATGAAGTCTTCATCCCTCGTAGCGGTTCCCTTCATGCCTACGCCGCCTCTGTTCTGGGTCTTGTATTCTGCAAGAGGAGTCCTCTTGATATATCCGAAATGAGAAATCGTGATGACCTCGTCATCATCGGCATAGAAGTCCTCAGGATTGAACTCTTCTGCGTTAGGTACGATTTTCGACCTTCTTTCATCGCCATATTTGGCCTTGAGCTCCATGGTTTCGTTCTTGATGATTTCCATCTGCATTGCAGGATTTGCAAGAACATCGTTGCACCATGCGATGAATTTCTCCAACTCGTCGTACTCTGCCTGGAGCTTCTCCCTTTCGAGTCCGGTGAGCTGGCGGAGTCTCATTTCCACGATGGCCGAAGCCTGTGCCTCAGAGAATCCGAATGTGGTCATGAGAGTATTTCTGGCCTCGTCCACAGTCTTGGAAGCACGGATAATCCTGATGATTTCGTCGATGACGTCGATCGCCTTGATGAGACCTTCGAGGATATGTGCTCTCTTCTTCGCCTTGTCCAGGTCGAACTTGGTCCTGCGGATAATGACTTCGTGCCTGAAATCCACGAACACTTTCAGGATGTCCTTGAGAGACAATGTCCTAGGACGGCCCTTGACAAGTGCGACATTGTTGATGGCGAAGCTTGACTGGAGCGGGGTGTATTTGAACAAGGTGTTCAGCACGACATTTGAATTGGAGCCCTGCTTTACCCTGAAGATGACTCTCACGCCCTCGCGGGAAGTTTCGTCGTTCATGTAGGTGATGCCCTCAATCTTCTTGTCATCAACCATCTGGCCGATCTTTTCGAGCATCTCCTTCTTGTTCACCATGTATGGAATCTCGGTTACGACAATGGTCTCACGGCCGTTGTTGTCCACCTCGATTTCCGTCTTCGCACGTACCACTACCTTTCCTCGGCCGGTCTCGTATGCATCCCTGATGCCCTGGATTCCCTGGATTATACCTCCTGTAGGGAAATCAGGACCTTTGATATAATGCATCAGACCGTCAGTGTCGATGTCCGGGTTGTCAATGTAGGCGCAGATGGCATCACAGCATTCGCCGAGATTATGCGGCGCCATGTTGGTGGCCATACCTACGGCAATACCTGCCGATCCGTTCAGCAGCAGGAGCGGCGCCTTGGTAGGCAGCACTGTAGGCTCCTGTATCGTATCATCGAAGTTCAGCTGGAAGTCTACGGTATCCTTCTCCATGTCGCCGAGGACATCATTGGCAAGCTTTTCCAACTTGGCCTCGGTGTATCGCATGGCAGCGACAGGGTCACCGTCCATGGAACCGAAGTTTCCCTGACCATATACGAGAGGATATCTCTGGTTCCAGTTCTGTGCCAGCCTTGCCATCGCATCATATACGCTGGAGTCGCCATGCGGGTGGAACTTACCCAATACCTCTCCGACAATTCTCGCTGATTTCTTCGTCTGTCCCGAATAATCCAGGCCCAGACCTTCCATTCCGAACAGCACACGCCTCTGCACAGGCTTCAGACCATCCCTGGCATCCGGGAGCGCACGGGAAACGATCACGGACATTGAATAGTCAATGTACGCGGACCGCATTTCCTCGTCAATGTTCACCTCCTCGATGATTCCTTTCATTCCTGTCCCCTCTTCCTGCTGTTCAGCAGCGTTCTTGTTCTCCTCATTCATATCCATTTTCTAATGTGTTTTTCTGTTACATATAACATACAAATTTACAATTTTTTTGGCATAGCACCAAAAATGAATGAAAAAGGTCTTAATTTTGCCAGTGGAGAGGCGTCGCCGTATGCTCGGCGACGGGAAATGAAAGGACACGGAATATGGAAATCAAGATATCAGAAGAACTCAACAGCATAATCAATTACGCTCGGGAAGAAGCCATGAGGACAGGCAGTTACGGCATCGGCCCTGACCACCTGTATCTAGGAATCCTCAGGCATCATGACAATGCGGCATGCGGCACACTTGAGAAGCTCGGAACCGACACGGACTCGATGAAAAGATTCATTGACAGCAGAATTTTCACGAACGAGCACATCCCGTATTCCGATATGGAGAACATCACCTTCTCCAGGGCGTCACAGAACATTCTCAGCCTTTCGATAATGGAAGCCGCCAAGCTTCGGTGCGGGGAAGCCGCGCCACAGCATCTTCTGCTGGCATTGTGCAGATCCACAGGAAGTTACGGCACCACTTATCTGAGAAACATAGGCATTGACTATAGCAGGATATTGACCTACATGGAGAAGAACGGGCTGCTCGCGACGGACTCCGGACAGAGCGATGACGGGGAGGAAATCAGCGACGGCGGCACGGAGGCGGCAGGCAAGGAGCAGGAGACGGACATCATTTCGGAATTCGGCATTGACCTGACCAAGGCTGCGGCCGAAGGCAAGCTGGATCCTGTCGTCGGCAGGGACAAGGAAATTTCGCGCGTGATCGAGATTCTGGGGCGACGGAAGAAGAACAATCCGATGCTGATCGGTGAGCCTGGCGTGGGAAAATCCGCCATCGTGGAGGGCATTGCAATGAAGATTGCCGACGGCACTATTCCATCGGTGCTGAAGAACAAACGCATTGTGTCACTGGACATTGCGTCAGTGGTGGCAGGCACCAAATACAGGGGCGATTTCGAGAAAAGGATCAAGGCGATAATCAAGGCGGCAAGCAACGATCCGAATCTGGTGATGTTCATAGATGAGTTCCACACGATCGTCGGGGCAGGTGGCGGACAGGGCAGTCTGGATGCCGCTAACATGCTGAAACCGGCGCTTGCCAGGGGCGAGTTGCAGTGCATCGGCGCCACCACGATGGACGAGTTCACCAGAATCGTGGAAAAAGACGGGGCTCTGGACAGGAGATTCCAGAAAATCGTCGTGGAGCCGGCCGATGTGAAGGAGTCCGTAGCAATACTGGGCAAGCTGAAGACAAATTATGAAAAATTCCACAATGTCATCTACACGGACGCGGCGATTGACGCTTGCGTGAGGCTGACTGACAGATACATACCGGACCAGTTCCTGCCAGACAAGGCCATCGACGCCATGGACGAGGCCGGTTCAATGGTCAGGCTGAAAAGAGGCGCGGGAAAACAGGAGAGCATCGTCAATGAAAATGACATCTCGACAGTCGTCTCGAAAATGACCGGCATCCCGGTGAACAAGGTCGCCGAGTCCGAGGGGAACAGGATAATGAAAATGCGCGAGCGCCTGAGAGGACGCATCATAGGCCAGGACAATGCCATCGACACCATCGTGGGGGCAATCCAGAGAAACAGGGCCGGGCTCAAGGATCCGGGCAGGCCGATCGGGTCGTTCATGTTCTTCGGACCTACCGGTGTCGGCAAGACGGAGCTGGCCAAGCGTATCGCCGAGTATCTGTTTGACTCCGAGGATAATATGGTAAGAATCGACATGAGCGAATACATGGAGAAATTCTCCGTTTCGAGACTCATCGGCGCGCCTCCGGGATATGTCGGCTACGAGGAAGGAGGACAGCTTAGCGAAAGGGTCAGGCGGAAGCCGTATTGTGTCGTGCTGCTGGACGAAATAGAGAAGGCGCATCCGGATATTTTCAACCTGCTGCTGCAAGTGATGGACGACGGACGTCTCACGGACAGCGAGGGAAGGACGGTAAGTTTCCGGAACACCATCATCATCATGACTTCCAATGTCGGAAGCCGTGACATTCAGGAATATGGGAAGGGAGTGGGTTTCAACACGTCCAGCCGCAATGTGGAAATCAACCGCCAGATGGTTCTGGAAAAAGCTGTAAGAAAGGCTTTTCCTCCGGAGTTCATAAACAGGGTGGATGAGCAGGTTTTCTTCAGGGAACTGGATAAAGATGATATCTTCAAGATTGTGGACATCGAGCTTAAAGATCTGAAAGCCAGGGCAGAGGAAGCGGGCTACAAGCTTACGGTGACTCCGGCCGCGAAGAAGTTCGTGGCAGAGGCGGGTTTCGACCCGAGCTACGGCGCAAGACCGCTGAAGCGCGCAATGATGAGGTACATCGAAGACCCGGTATCAGAATTTATCATAGCCGACAGGGTCAATGGCGGTGACTGTCAATCCCTTACAGCCATAAAAGTCGGTTTGTCCGCCGACAAGTTCAAGACGGAAGTAACGAAGGCTCCGGTTTCGGGGCCGATAAAAAAATAGAGTTTTTATGACAAAATTGGTAATATTCGACCTTGACGGTACATTGCTGAATACTGTCGAGGATTTGGGACATGCGACAAACCACGCATTGAGAGAATGCGGATTTCCGGAGAGGCCTATCAATGATTATTATACATTGTGCGGACGCGGAATATATAACCTGTTCCGTGGCGCGGTGCCTGAGGGACAGGACAATGAGGCCGTAATAAACAGGATGGCGGAGCTTTTCCTCGCCTATTATGACGCGCACATGTGCGACTGCACCGTCCCTTATCCGGGCATCACGGAAATGCTGCATAAAATCAGCACGGCAGGTGTGATACCGGCATTGGCCTCCAACAAGTATCAGGAGGGCGCGGAGAAGCTCATCAAGCATTTCTTCGGCGACATCGGATTCCTGAAAATCTTGGGCCAGCGGGAAGGACAGCCTATCAAGCCGGACCCGGCAATCGTCCACCAGATCATGGCGGAAAGGCCTGACATCCAATTGGATGAAGTAATGTATGTGGGTGATTCCGACGTAGATATGAAGACCGGGGCCAATGCTGCCGTACGTACGGTCGGCGTAACCTGGGGCTTCCGTTCCAGGGAGGAACTTGAGGCAGGCAAGCCGTGGAAAATCGCCGACAATGCCGAGGAGCTGGCGGAATTCATCTTGCAAAACGATTAAAAAAGTGCTATATTAGCATTTTCAGTGAATTTAGGCCGCCGCTTATTTCGGCGACCCCAAAGCGGCCAGGCGCATTGAAACCCTTTAAATGACGTTGCAAGGACCTGGATATCCTCGCAGAAAGATATTTATTATGGCTAGAATACCAGAATCAGAGTTAATTATCAATGATGACGGATCAGTTTTCCACATTCACCTCAAACCGGAAGAGCTTGCAGACAAGGTGATCCTCGTAGGTGACCCGGGCCGCGTGGATATGGTCGGAGAATTTCTTGAAGAGAAGGAGTTCAGACATGCTTCAAGAGAGTTCGTTTCCATCACAGGAAAGTACCATGGAGAGCGCATTACCGTTCTTTCCACAGGTATCGGAACGGACAACATTGACATTGTCCTGACCGAACTTGACGCTCTTGCGAATGTTGATTTCAAGACCAGGGAGGTCAAGCCGGAGCACAGGACATTGACAATCCTGCGAATCGGCACGAGCGGCGCCATCCAGCCGGACATTCCGATCGGTTCATTCATTTTCTCGGAGATATCAGTAGGTTGCGACGGTCTCCTCAACTGGTACGCAGACCGCGACAAGATCAATATTTCGGAGATGGAGGATGCTTTCAAGGTGCACACACGCTGGAACAGCTACCTCGGTTCTCCATATTTCGTAAAGGCCGGAGACAAGCTCATCGAGGCTTTCAAGGATTGCACCGTAAGAGGCGTAACCATTTCAGCACAAGGCTTCTACGGTCCTCAGGGACGTGTCGTGAGATTGCCGTTGGCAATGCCTGACATGCTGGAGAGATTCGAGTCGTTCCGCTTCGGCGACTACCGCATCACGAACTTCGAGATGGAGAGTTCAGCTGTCACCGGTCTGTCAGCTCATCTCGGACACCAGGCCGGAACAGTATGCTGCGCCATCGCCAACAGGTATCTCCAGAACAGCAACCCTGACTACAAGCCGATGGTCCGCAAGCTGGTAGAGCTCGCCCTCGGCAAGATGGCGTCCATCAAGTAGCTTGCCAAAAGGCTCCGTGGAGCGCAACGGCATAGCAATCAATAAATTAACCACTTTCAGAGTTCAAGAAACTGCAACTCTGAAAGTGGCTAATTACATGAACAGTAGCGACTTACGCGCCACACAATTTGTCTTGCCGAACAACGCTTCGCCACACACGAGTAGAGTCTAGTCCTGAAAAAAGTTTACCGCCTCGTACTACTTGTAGAGGTCTCCGAGAGTACGGAGAGTGTTGTCGACCGGCACGACCGGGTCATCCATGAGGATATCCACGGTGCGGCCTGTTTTCTTTATTACCGATTCTTCAAGGAAACGGAGCTGCTCCGGGAAAGTGTAGTACATGAGGTCGGCAATGTCGTGCGTGTGATTCTTGTAACGAACTATCGTATAAGGATATCCGAACTTGTCCAGCTGTCTGGAAATCTTGGAGGACCCGAAGAGGCCGAGGTTGAAGACACGGATGGACTTGTAGGTCACCACGCGGTCTGCCGTTCCATGCAGAAGGAGCTGCGGAGCAGGGGCATCGGCATATTTCACACGGCCATGGGTGGAAAAAATTGCACCGGAAAATGAAATCACGCCGGCATACTTGAACCCGTCGGGAAGGACGGACGCCAGCTTTGAATGGTTGCAAAGCTCGTATTCAGACTGGAGCGAGATGATTGCCCCGGCGGAAGAACCGCTGATTACCAGATTGTCAGGTTCAATGCCGAACTTGTCAGCATTGTCAATGATGAAAGACGTGGCTGCGAACATGTCCTCGACACCGATTTCGATGGAATGGCGGATAGCCTTTATCATCTTCACGCCTTTCACGCTGACACCTTTAAGCCCCAGCCGGTAATCAATGGAAAACACAGGATAGCCATTGTCATTCAGGAGTTTGATCCACTGCTGATAATGGGTCTTGTCCCTCTGTCCTCCCATGAATCCGCCACCGAAAGCGAAAATGACGGCAGGCTTTTTCTTACCGTCGATTTCTCGTACGCTGCCATCTGCCGCTTTGTAGAAATCCAGGTAGAGGGCAGAGTCGCGCTGCACGAAAAGATGGGTGGAAGTCGGGGTCGCCATTTCCACGCCCTTGGCTTCCCATTTGTTGCGCGCCTGCAATGACATTGACACCAATATCATTGCTGCTGAGCAAATTACTGATTTTATCAACCTTTTCATATTATTCTTTATTTAGAGTATTTTCACAATCAGGGATGAGACGGCGGATTGCCTTCACGTCCGCGAAGAAATGTCCGGCGATTACGCGCACTACCGTGTAGGCCGGAATTGCCACGAGCATGCCGATGACGCCCGCGAGATTTCCGGCAATCAGCAGGACAATGAATATTTCCAGAGGACTGGCCTTGATGCTGGTCGAGTAGATATAAGGCTGGAAGAGGAAATTGTCCACCAGCTGTGTCAGTTCGAACAGGACAACCAGAAGAATTATGAAGCCCCAGAAATGTGCAGTTACGCCTACTGCGCTGAATTTCAAGACAGTAGCCAGAATGGTGCCGAGCACGGTTCCCACAAGCGGACCGACATAAGGAATGATGTTAAGGATGCCGGTTATGAATGCTATTCCTATCGCAGCGCTGAATCCGATACGCGCTATCAGCCACATGAACAGGAAGTTGAGCAACGCCACGCCCATCACTTCGACCATCAGGCCCACGAAATATCTGGAAAGGAGGTGCTCGATGTCACCGATAGCGGCAATTACGCGGCTTTCAATCTTGTCCGGCACCAGCGCTCCGATAATCTTGCGGAACAGCATCTGGTCCTTCAGGAAGAAGAACGAAATGAACACCACGGAAAAAATGCCGACGCCTATGGACACGAAGAACGAAGCCACATACTCGATGAGAGAGGACAATGATCCCAGATCCAATGTCTTCCTGATGAATGAGCCGACGGCATTTTCTATCCGGAAGTCAGGCCCGAATTGAGGGAAATGCGATATGAACCAGGCATTTATGCTGTTGACCGTGGCCATGAAGGAGTCCACCGGGAGCGAGTATCCGGACGAAGAGACATTGTCCGAAATGTTCTGGATGATACGGGCTACGACAGGGATGACTTGCGTAAACAGGAACAGGAACAGTATCAGTATGATGCAGATGGCAATCACGGCAAGCAACGCCTCAGGCATTTGTTTCTTGCGTATCTTGATTTTCCGGAGCATCCGCATGACCGGACGGCCCAGAAGGGACATGACCGCAGCCAATATCATATAGATGATGACGCTCCTGAAATACCAGCACGCCGTCAGAACCACAGCCGAAACTGCACCATATATTATATAACGCGACAATTTGTCGACTCCTCTTTCTTTTTCCATATACGAGAAGCAATTTTTCCAAAGTTAGATGATTTTTCCCTATATTTGCAGTCCTTTACAAAAAACATTGAAATCATGTGGCAGAGAATACAGACCCTATATCTTGCGATTTCCACCATTCTCATGGCGGTTATGCTTTTCAGCGTAAAAGCTACTGTGCCAGGTGCGGACGGCGCCACGATTGAGACATTCAAGTATTTGTCCTACATTCCGTACGCAATACTCATCATAGTGATTCTGCTGCTTAACGTATTGGCTCTCACCACTTACAAGTTCAGGGTATTCCAATACAGGACAGCGGTTCTTTCGGGACTCGTAACCCTCGGCTTCCAGATCTGGCTTGCCGTCGAGTTCTTCGTGAACCTCCATGCGGGCAGCGACGGAAGCAGACTGATATATAAGATCAATGTCATTTTCCCTCTAGTCTGTGTGATTCTCGACGCCCTTGCTGCAAGAGGAATTCTCGCTGACCAACTGCTGGTGGAAAGCACTTACAGGCTCAGGACTGACAAGAAGAACAGGAAAAGACGTTCCTAATCCTGGTTCGCCGGCAAGCTGTCCGGATCTTTCTTCAGATATTTAAGGACATTTTCGACATAAGTACGGGTAACGGCGATCTGCGGGATAACATCATTGTCCAAGTTCAGTTCGTACCCGTCTTTTTCTTTTCTCAGCACTTTCACCTTGTCCATATTGACAATGTATTTGCGGTGACAGCGTATCAGGCTGCTGCCCATAAAACTCTCTTCGACAGTCTTCAGACGGCAACGGAGCATGTATTTCTGTAGTTCCCCCTTGCTGTCGGTGTACCACACAATTATATAATTGTCATCAGACTCAATATAATACAGGCAGGACAAGCGCAATGACAATTTCAGCACACCGCTGTTGTCGAACAATGTTATCTTCTGCTCATCTTTCGGGAGAATCGGCTCGTCGGAAACGACATTGGCATAATTCATCAGCCGGATAGTATTGTTCTTGTCAATGATGGCGAAATACATTCCCGCTATTATATAAGGTATGACCAGCGACACGAAGCAATATAGGGACGCATTCAGGAAGATGTGCGCGAAGGACTTTTCTTCCAGACAAATGATTCCGAGGTCATCCCCCTTTATCGAGAAAAATGTATAGAGGAGGCTGATTACGATGACCTCCACCAAATTCCAAACCACATATTGCAGGTAGTTCATGCTTTCCATCCTGGTGGCATACATTAGCCGCTTGCTGAGAATGATTATAAACAAGCCTATCACGAAGAAGGCAGCTGTAAACAAGAAAGCTTTGGATGCGCCTATCTCGAACCACACATTGTGTGAAAACGGTATGCTGACGAGCATGAACACCAACGAGAAAAACGCGGTAAATGTGACAGTAGCTATCAGCTGATACTTCTGTCGGAAATAGCTCGGCAACTTATATTTTTCTGACATGTTTCTGCATTTTTATCAAGACAAATATAATAATTTAATGCGAAATGCGCCAAAAGCAGAAAAAATTCACCACTTATTGGACAATCTCGCCAAATATCGGCCAGAAGTGCGGCGAGTTCACCACATAATTTTTCCGGACGTATTATTAAGGGGTATCTTTGCCGCGCAAGTGTCGTATGGGTATTCTCCGACGACAAAAAATGTACTTGAACATTGAACTGAATTATTATGAAACTTATCGGAACCGGAAGCGCTCTTCCGAAAAAGGTCGTGACGAACGCGATGCTTTCTGAATTTCTGGACACCAGCGACGAATGGATTGTCCCGAGAACCGGAATTCATACCAGGCACGTGATCAGCGACGAGGAGCTTAAAGATTTGGGGGCGCAGGCAGCGTTGAAAGCATTGGAAATGGCCGGACTCAAACCGGAAGACATCGACTATTTCATCTGCTCGAACGTAATCAACGAAAATATCACGCCGGGATTGAGCTGTATAATCGCGGAAGAAATCGGACTTGCATGTCCTTGTGTCGACATCAATTGCGCATGCCCTGGATTCATCTATGCCATGGACATTGCCGAATGTCATTTCCTTGCGAAAAAAGTCAAGAACGTGCTTATCGTCTGTGCGGAAGAGCCGACGAGGATGACGGATTGGACTGACAGGGCGACATGCGTGCTTTTCGGTGACGGAGCCGGTGCTGCCGTATTTACAGAGGGGGACAACATGAAAGGCATCCGGCTTCACTCACAGCCGGCATCGGACAAGATCTGGCAGAAGCGCAAACTGATGCCTACTCCTTATATAACCAAGGAGGAGACCGAGGCGCCTCTCCAGATGAAGGGAAAAGAGGTCTTCAAGTTCGCGGTCAATGCTTCCACTACGGAAGTGGAGTCACTGTTGCGCGAACTCGGTCTTTCCAAGGACGATGTCAGCTATTACATGGTACACCAGGCGAACCAGCGCATCATCGATGCCATCAAGAAATATCTGAATGAACCGGACGAAAAATTCCCTGTCAATATCACTGACCATGGCAACTCTTCTTCCGCATCATGCCTGATTCTTCTGGATGAGTGTAATCGTAAAGGAATGTTCCAAAAGGGAGATATTCTAGTCTTCAGTGCGTTTGGTGCAGGTCTGCTGTCGGGCGCGGCGGTACTTGAATGGTAAAAATTATTATATTTGCAGATTGAACAACAACATATTACTATGATTAAAAGTATTATTTGTGATATTCTCGGAATAAAATATCCATTATTCCAGGGAGGAATGGCTTGGATTGCTGACGCCAATCTGGCTGCAGCTGTTTCCAATGCCGGCGGTCTCGGCCTCATTTCTTCAATCAATTACGGAACAGAAGCCGTCCGCAATGAAATCAGAAAATGTCGTGAACTCACGGACAAACCTTTCGGTGTCAATATCATGCTTGCAGCGCCTAATGCAGGTGAAGTGGCTGATATGATTATCGAGGAAGGTTTAAAAATCGTCACCACGGGTGCCGGTTCGCCGGCTGCCTACATGGAGAAATGGAAGGCTGCCGGAATCAAGGTCATCCCTGTCGTGGCATCTGTTGCATATGCATTGAAAATGCAGGAACTCGGAGCGACAGCTGTTGTAGCTGAGGGCGCAGAGTCCGGCGGACACGTAGGAGACAACCACACTATGGCGCTTGTGCCTCAAATCATTGACGCACTGGATATTCCGGTGCTTGCTGCAGGCGGAATCTTCGACGGTCGCGGCGCGGCTGCTGCTTTCATGCTCGGTGCGGTGGGCGTGCAGGTGGGAACCCGTTTCCTGATTGCAGACGAATGTCTCATCCATGAAAACTACAAGGAGAAACTGCTGAAAGCTTCTGATGTCAGCACGATAGTGACAGGCAAGTCGATGGGAGATGCAGTCCGCTGCCTCAAGACTCCGTTCTCCAAGAAGTTCTTCAAGATGGAGTACGACCCGGCTGTTCCTAAGGAGGAAGTGCTGGATTTCGGCAAGGGTGCAATGCGTAAGGCTGTTTTCGACGGAGACAACATGGGAAGCTACCTGGCAGGTGAGGTTGCCGGCATGATCAAGAAGAAGGAAAGTGCAAAAGATATAGTTGAAGATATCATGGGCGGCGCTGAGAAGTTGCTTAAAAACGCTCCATCACTTATAGTAGGTTAATAAAACCTTGAATAAAAAATAAAATAATATGGCAAAAAGAGTAGTAGTAACAGGAATGGGTGTCATTTCCCCAATCGGAAATGACGTGCCGACATTCTGGAACAATCTCGTGAACGGCGTTTGCGGTATAGATTATATCCAGGAGTTTCCGACAGAAAATCTTCCTGTAAGAATCGCAGGAAAGGTCAAGGATTTCCATCCGGAGAATTACGGAATGGACAAAGGTTTCAGCAGGAAACAGGACCTCTTTACACAATATGGTGTAGCTGCGGCATACGAGGCTATGAACCAGGCCGGTCTGATCGCCGAGGGCGAAGGACAGAACATTGACCCTTTCAGGCTCGGTGTTTATGTCGGTTCCGGAATCGGCGGATTTGAAATTCAGTACCGCGAGACTGCGAAGATGATCGAGGATCCTTCAGGCCAGTGGATTTCTCCGCTTTTCATTCCTACAATGATTTCCAACATCGCTGCTGGACATATCGCGATCAAGAACCATGCACAGGGACCTTGCATCGATGTCGTAACGGCTTGTGCCACATCTACCAACAACATCGGTGAGGCGCTCCGCGCAATCCGCCACGGCTACGCTGACGCGATCATCACGGGAGGTTGCGAGAATGCGACAATTCCTCTCGGAATCGCAGGCTTCGCCAATGCCAAGGCGCTTTCACGTGCCGAGAACCCTAAATATGCGTCTCTTCCGTTCAATGCAAACCGTGCTGGTTTCGTAATGGGTGACGGTGCCGGAATTCTCGTACTTGAAGAACTTGAGCATGCCAAAGCACGTGGGGCCAAGATTTACGCTGAAATCGTAGGTTACGGCAATACTTGTGACGCACACCATGCAACCGCACCTAGGCCTGACGGAATCACCCAGGCCAAGTGTATCGAGCTTGCTCTCGAAGAGGCAGGTTTCAACAAGGAGACTGATAATCTTTATATCAATGCTCATGGAACAGGTACCAAGTTGAACGACGTTGCGGAGACCAAGGCATATAAGATTGCTCTCGGAGACTACGCTTACAAGGCTCATATCAGTTCCATCAAGTGTATGACAGGACACATGTTCGGTGCAGCGGGTGCAGCAGAGGCTATCACCACGATTCTTGCACTCAACAACGGAATCATTCCTCCGACAATCAACCTGGACACACCGGATCCAGAGTGCGATCTTGACTACACACCTAATACCGCTGTCAAGACCGACCTTACACTCGGTATTTCCGATTCTCTCGGCTTCGGAGGACACAATGCCTGCATAGCATTCAGAAAATACGAAGAATAGTCGACTTTAAATGTACTAAAACCTGAATAAAATGAATAAAGAAGACATAAAAAAATTCCTTCCACACAGGGAGCCGATGCTTCTGGTGGATGAGGCTGAAATCGATGAGAATGGTGTAGCGCATTGCAAATACACCATCAAGGAAGATGAGTTCTTTACAAGAGGGCACTTTCCTGGGAATCCTATCGTTCCTGGAGTAATCCAGTGCGAGATCATGGCCCAGAGCTGCGCCATCCTGGTAAAAGACGACATCCCGGGTCATCTCACGCTCTACGCAGGTCTTGACAAGGTCCGTTTCAAGAACCCTGTAAAGCCAGGCGACGTATGCGAAATTACCGCCCGCCTGATTGAACAAAGAGGTTCACTCTATTTCTGCTCAGCAAAATTGGAAGTCGGGGGCAAGCTCTGCTGCAAAGGCGAACTTACTTTCGCACTGATCCCGAAGGAATAAGTTGCGTGGCGCGTAAGTCGCTACTGCTCATGTAATTAGCCACTTTCAGAGTTGCGGTTTCTTAAACTCTGAAAGTGGCTAATTTGTTGATTGATAAGCCGTTGCGTTCCACGCACGTGTATCGAATCCTGACTCTACTCGTGTGTAGCGAAGCGTTGTTCGGCAAGTTTTTCGTACTTGGTTCCCGGGCGGCCGTAGTTGGCGTATGGGAAGATGGAGATGCCGCCGCGCGGGGTGAAGAGGCCGGTAACTTCGATGTATTTGGGATCCATGAGCATAATCAGATCCTTCATGATCTTGTTGACGCAATCTTCGTGAAAGTCGCCGTGGTTACGGAAACTGAAAAGGTAGAGCTTGAGACTTTTGCTCTCAACCATCTTGATATCAGGGATATAGCTGATACGGATTTCAGCGAAGTCAGGCTGCCCGGTGATAGGACAAAGACTTGTAAACTCAGGACAGTTGAAGCGTACCCAGTAATCATTGTCCGGATGCTTGTTTGTAAACGCTTCCAGTACTTCCGGGGCATAATCCTGTTTGTATACGGTTGAACCGCCTAACAGATGTAGTTCGTTTTCATCTTTTCTTGTATCCATGATGTCTTTTTGTTATTCTTGTAAACGATGGTTTATCGGCGTCTTTTTAAATATTTCTCCAAACCTTCGCGGCGTAGTTTGCAGGCGGGGCAATGGCCGCAGCCTTCTGCCATGATGCCGTTGTAGCAGGTGAGGGTCTGGGTCCGTACAAGGTCGAAGACTCCTAATTCGTCCGCAAGTTCCCACACTTCGCTTTTGTCCCGGTCCATCAGGGGTGTGTGGATCACGAACCGTTCGTCCATCGCCAGGTTCAGGGTGACGTTGAGGGAGCGGACGAATGTATCGCGGCAATCGGGATAACCGCTGAAATCGGCTTCCGACACTCCGGTTACCAAGTTGAAGATTCCTTTGCTGCGTGCCAGGATCGCTGCGAAGGTCAGGAATACCATGTTACGTCCCGGAACGAAGGTGTTCGGGTAGCTGTCTGCCGGTTTTTCCTGATCCATTGAAATGCCGGTGTTTGTCAGCGAACAGTTCGGGTCGAGCTGGCTGATCAACGACACGTCCAACAGTTGGAAGGGGACGTCGGCATCGGCTGCAATTTTTCGTGCAACCTCTATTTCCAGGGAATGTTTTTGCCCGTATGTAAAACATACGGCTTCTACGCGAGAAAAGTGCTTCTTGGCCCAGAACAGGCAGGTCGTGGAGTCTTGTCCACCGGAGAAGCATACCAAAGCGGCTTCTTTTTTATGTTTCATATCTTTCTTGTTTTTAGTACGTGGTTTAGCAAGCACACGGAAAAGGAGACATTCCTTTTCGGGTGCAAAGATACCTTTTTTGTTGACAATTGACAATTGATTGTTGACAATTGGGAAGAAT